>OAWM01000160.1_pt1 | contig 68357 bp, 76 predicted proteins | sample 1495501 | NCBI WGS metagenome assembly OAWM01 (sample SAMEA2580210, study PRJEB22360) | human gut metagenome | biome: human gut; feature: human-associated habitat; material: faeces | place: Denmark | collected 2008/2010 | reverse complement strand
GCTCTTCCAGAGAGTCCATATCGTATCCTCTGCGCTCAAAGTTGTTTAGGTTTCTGCTCACTGGCGGTTTTGATTGCTTTGCATCTTTGTTTTTATAATTCCCATCCAGAATCTTTGCCATATTTGCATCATTCATCATCCAATCAAAGGTTGCCGACCAATTCCGGTTATTTTCCCCTTTCAGAAAATCACTTTCCTCTGCAAGCTCAAACCCCCTCTTAATGTCATCAATGGAATATTTTCTTAATCTTGCTTTAATTGCTCGTTTTCTTTTTTCGGATAATCGTGTTAAGCGAGGGAATGACACGCAAGTGGCATTATACATATCAGCTATTTGCTGATAATCTACTCTATTACCTCTTATATCTCTTTCTTTATCTTTATCTTCTTCTTTATCTATATCTGAAACAGCGACGTCAGGCGTTCTTTCAGACGACTTGTCAGACGATTTTTCAATCAAAGCCCTCTGTTTGGCTCTTCTTTCCTCTTGGTACAGCCTGTCACGCTCCTTTTTTCGTTCATAAGCATCCAATGTCTGGTGCTTATTCCAGTTCGGGATCGTGATTATTCCCTCCACTATCTCAATCATTTTAAATTGCTCAAACGCATTCAAAGCCAACTTTACAGTAGATTCATTCATTCTAAAGATTGTAGCCAGCATCTTGTCTGTGTAGGGAATCTTGTCATTCATCAGGAATACGCCACCGTTATTCTTCTTCCCGGCAAGACATAACAACTTGAACCAGACTGTTATAATTGCATAAGCATCTGGCAAATCCTCTATCAGCAATATCTTTTCATCGTCAAAGATATCCGTTGCTATCTTTATCCACTTTACCTCTGCCATCACTCATCCTCCGCAATATAGACCACCACACAAGGTGTGTCCGAATATGCCTTTTCAATTTCCAGACTGGTCACCTGCTTATCATCGGTGTATGCGACTCCGTTCAGTCCATCCAGAATGATTTTTGTGATATTATCTAAGTCCGGCTTCTTATTCGGCTTTATTTCTCCTTTTAATGCTTTTTCCTTATTCTTCTTAGACCAGCTCTCTGGAATCGGAAATTTCGCTAAAATTCGAACTCTCAGAGGCATCTCTGTATAAAGAACGCCTGCGCTTTGTTTATAAATCCTCGCAACTTCCTTTTCATATTTCTTGGTTGCGGGCGGTGTGTATGTAATGACCTTAAATCCAGCTCTGCGGAATTTTGGTCTTTCTTTTCCAACGGGTTTTCCCGGAATTGTAATTATCATTCGCTCTCCTTTCTACTCCCGGAGTTACCGGGAGACAATGAATCTGGCTTACTTAAGGTATTTGTGACGTACTACACAGCAGCCATGAACGGGTTACAATTTATAGCAAAGGTTTAACCCTTACTAACATAGTGAAATTCTTGCCGGAACTGTTCTTCTGTTCCGTAGTGCTGCAAATAATACTCTTTGCAGCGTTTTCTTAAGTATCGGTCAACTTTCGATGCATTCTCCCCTGCCCTTGTTCCGTTTGGATGCAGATCCGGTCTCAATGGAGCTATGAAGCCATAATCTTCCGAAAGCTCAATTTCTTTCGATGTGTGACTAAAAATGTGATGCCTTTCCACTCCGTAAACTCCGGTGTACATGCAGTGATCCATGTCCTCTGTAAATATGCTCCACAGCTTCTTTGGTCTGCCGGATGCTCTTTGATGACCTTTTTTCTTTTTCTTTCGCCTTGGCTTTGGGAATGCCATGTCGCTGTAATCAATGCTTATAATTCAAGCCCCCACATCTCTTTCATTTTCCGAATCTCATCCGGTGTATCCGTCGGAATACCAAGGTTCTTGCACTCTTCCACTGCTCCGTCTATTAACATGCAGGCTTCGTTTGTGTCGTATTCGCTCAATCCTTTCCAGCAGCGCAAAGTGTAAACAGTAATGCGCTCATTTTCTTTGTTCACAAACTCTTCCTGACTCTGCACCTCTACAATACGGTAACAAGCTCTTGCAAGATGCACCTGATCGGACGGAAGACTTATCAAATCTGATGTTCCGTATCCTCTTAAGAGTTGCAGGTACACATCATTTTCAGTCTGTCCGTTTTTCATAGAGCTGCGAAGTTCTTTTACCAGTGTCCAAAAGTATTTCCTTTGTTGGTCTGTTTTTGATTCTTTGTGCAGAGCAATACTCACATCGACATCTTTGTCGCAAATCAACTTTATCAATGATCTGATGCCTTCCTTTACGTAATTCGGCATCTGCACTTTACTTCTGACCCACACTGTCATGCTTTACCTTCTCCATTCTTTCTGCGAAATCTTTAATTTGTCTATCAGTCACCTGTTCGATAGCGTCTAGCCTATACACCTTCATAAATTCCACTTCTGAGCATCTGTACTTTCTCAGTTCGTTTCTCACACGTTCCACCCGTTCAAACGGCGAATCATATTTCGTTCTATCCGCTTCAAAATACACGTCAGCCCCGATTCCAAGTTGCTTACAAGCTACAGAAATAGCGTCTGTTGTTGCCATTTTGTAACATTCATCGGAAACAAAAAGACCATTTCTTTCGTTTTGCGATAGCTTACTCCCCCCAGTTCCACAGATCGGTTGCGACCACTCACCATCTACCTTTATAAACAGTTCGATATCTACGAATGCAACTGTTTCACCTCCTGCCTGCTCCGTCCATTTCTTAACAGGCTTGTAAAACCAGCCAATGCCACACGGACCATATTCACTTGTAAGTACTTTGATTCTCCACATAGGGTTAATATCCGTCATTCCGTTCAATCGACCGCCTTTAATCGGCTTCTTCGCTTCTTCCGGAACAACTCTCACCCTGTTATATAAATCCAAATTTCCCATGCTTGCACCTACCGAATCTGAATATTATTGTTCTGCACCAATACAACGCCAGAGAGTTCAATTCCATCTTTCAGTGCCTTTTTCACCTTTGTTTTATCAACCTCAGGATCAGCAAATTTCAAGTATTCCTTGTCCAGTTTTGAAACATCTTGCACCTCTACACTCTCTGATTTTCGATAAGAGATGCTGACTCTTGCTGTTTTAAATTTTTCACCACACAAATAACCAGACAGGTATTCTTTTAGATTTCTTGCCTTGTTTTCACATGATTTCTGGCGGTCAGCCAGTTTATTTTTTTCTGCCTTGATTGCTTCTGCATCAGATAAGAGGTTTTTGATCCAGAGAGCAATTCCCTCTACCTTTTTGTCAAAATCCATCTGTAGCTGTGCCAGCTTTTCCGGGTCGATAATCTCGCCTGTTTCCTGATCTACACAATTTAAAATCTCTTCGTCAATCTCGTATAATGTTGCCATTCGTTATCTCCTCCATAAAATCGCAATAATTTTGATAGTGCCTTTTGCGCACCCTAAAATATCTGTCTTTTTCAGCCGCTTCTTGATCTGTTATTTCTTCCAGTTCTTCTGTATATCCGTACATATTATTTGCCCACCATATCTGCTGCTTTTTCCAGTAATACTTTTGCCAAAACGATTGCATCATCTAGTTGTTGATCTGTTCCGATACCATCGAACAAATCGTAATCTCCATCAGCAACAAATCCGTTTTCTTGCGCGCAGAGAAATATTCTGCGACCGTAGTTCGAAAATTCAATGTTTACATAAGGGTACCCATCCTTACCTTCTCCACGCTCTTGAATCTCAAGAATTAAGTCTAAAAGTTCATGTATTTTCTTTCTATCCATTGCTTATCCTCCTAAAATCTGTTAATATAGAATCGTATTTTTTCCTGAGTACCTACGGCTCCCCAGCCTTTTTGTAGGTGCTCATTTTTAATACCCAAATATCAACCACCATCCGATCAACGCCAGCACGAACCCGATCACAGATGCTGCAATCTTATGCCAGTAAGGCTTGTCCTTTTCCGGCAATTCAACAGATACGGAGCGGATATCCCAGCTGTTTAAAGTGTTTGGATGTTGAGTGGTGTCGCAGCGGTATGTTCCTTTAATGGTCACGTCTCCACCTCCTTTAGTTTTACAGATTTCTTATGTTGGATTTCCAGTTCCATTCTGTAATTTTCCAAACAGGCGATTGCGTGTAACTTTTGCTCCTCAGAATACCCACTAACCCTTTCTGTGGATTCCAGCGTTTGGATGAATTTCTCAATCTGATTGATTGTCAGCCTTTTCATAGCTTGTCCTCCCTTCTACCGCCTAGGCGGTTTTCTCTTCTGTCCTCTTTTCGAGTGTGTAATCAATTTTTACGTGTTCCTGTTCTTCGATAAGAGATATCAACACTTGTATGATTTTTTCCATATCTGGCTTCATGTCATCACCTATCTTCCTCATAGTTTCTTGCTGTCAGAGCTTTCCGGTTTAATTTTTCTGCAAATAATTCAACGTCCGGAAGATCTCTGATCTCCACCTCTTTACCGTTAATTACTACGATGTTTTTTATAGTCACTTGCACCACCTCTCTAATATGTATGACGGATGGTTTGTCCGAGATATGTTGTCCATTCAATCCTATTTACGCTTCGTTCCAAACCTATCAATTATCATGTCTGTCACATCGGTAACAAAGTCCATGTTGACATCAAGTAAATGATCAACAGCTTTTTGGATAATGCTCATAGACTCCCGTGTCACCACAAGACTTGTAACGATTGATGTTATGATTGAGCAGATGATGCTTGCTATTACAATTTCCATGTTCTCCCTCCTTATTTACTCCGCCTCCGAGTCTCTGACGATCACATGATATTTCTTCGCCTGTCCATCGCACTGCGTATATGAGATTTCTCTTGGATATCCATTGTCGGCGTACCACTGTTTTACCATGTCAATCACTTTCGGCGCATATTTTCTTACAGTCCCTTGCCATTTCCCTTTAGACTCCCATGTTTCCGTGTACATATCTTCTGATAAATCCAATCTGCGAATAATCTCATTTACAGCTTTATCTGCCGGTTTGCCAGAACTCTGAAAGTAAAGTCTTGCCTGCCTTGCGATATGTACCGTATCTACATACTGCTGATCCGCTTCAATCGTGATTGGAAGATCAACTCCTGCTTTCTCGTAAAGAGATTTTGCAGTCAGGAGCTGTATTTTACTGTTGCACCCTGCTGCTTGGAGCATCGGCGTTAAAATCTTTACTGCATTGTTGACACTGGCGAGACGCTCGTTGCGCTGTTTTGTTTTCGGCATCTCATAAGAGCCAGTTTTTCTGAGTGTCGGTAGAACTTCAGATGTTACCCAGTGTTTGAATTCCTTTGCGGATTCTAGTTTGCTGCCGAAGATGAGGGCGTATAAGCCAGATTCATTGATCCATGTCGGATATTGACTCCTTCCCATGCTATCTTTAATAGATGGGGTAGCGTTTTGCGACCCCATAATTCTGTCGCAATCTTCAATGTGAGTAGCGAGTGCGTCTTTTGTGTTTTTGTATCCGAGAGCTGTTGCCACATCTTTCCCGACAAACCACGGTTCATTGTTAATTGTCACTGTTCGGATTTTACCGAACTCTTCATTATTAAAAACTTTTAATTCGTTCATGTTACCTCCTATTATCTTGTTTTATCTCGTTTTATCTTGTTTCACCTTTCTCCCTCCTTTATAATGTAGTTATCAAAAACAAAGGAGAAAAAGTATGAATTCTGATTTTGATGAAATTTGCTTGCTATTCCCAGAAAAATTTAAGCTGTTCTGTATGAGGTTCAAGAAAACAGTTACATCAGGTTTTCTTGGCAAATCCGAAAAGCCGCTAATGAGATATAAACTAATATCAAGCAATTATTCTTTTATTGACACAACTCCATCTGATGAAGCGCCGGAAAGAACTTTTTCTCTTACAGAAAAATACTTCCGTTACTGTGCTTACCGTAGAAAGAAATTCTTTGACAGTAAGCTTTGGCCGCTTATAATTTCCATCGTTGCGTCAGTTATTACCTCGTTAATAACAACACGATTATTATGATTATCAGAATTCCTATGACGCATCTGTATATGGTGCGTCTTCGGTAAATCATTTCAAAAAATTCTTTTTCGTCATCGGAAATTTCAAACAACTCCGAAAATTTATTCCAGTTGATTTTTATCGCACCTCTTTCTTGTTGAATCTTTATTGTCATTTGTTTCCTTATCTCCTATAATTTGCTTACAGGCATCTGCCAATGCCGAGTATTTAAGAAAGGAGATCGACTATGGTACTTAAATCTTTTGACGAATTTAAAAAATCGTTAACACAAGAAGATATCGACTATATCAACGGCGTTAATGATAAGGATTATCCAACGCTTGAAACATCTCTTGGAGACCCTAATGCTTTTAACGAAATAGCCGGATTTATAGCTGGATTCAGTTTTAAAATGAACGTCCGTCTTCTTGAGTTGTATCACAAATGGCTTTCCGAACAGCTTGAGAAATAATCTTTCCATTAAGCACAATATCAGAACTGAGCTCCTTGCTTTTTTTAATAGCTTGGAGTTCTTTTTCATTAGGACATCCACAATATTGACAATATTTGTTTGAACTGTGTATTAAATTTTTGCACCGAGCGCAGCGAATAAAATTTTCGTGTTTTAATAAGTATTCGTCACGTTCTTCTTGTGTCATTGTTGTGCCATCATTCCCTTCATGGCCAATGTTACTCATCCTCTTTACCTCCTCCTACTCCAAAAAATACTCAACTGATACACCGAAGTAATCGGCTACGCAACAGATTCTAGGTAAGCCAGATCCTTCACGGTTTCCAGTCTCTTCTTACAATCCTGATAAATCTCCTTGTAATGTTTTCCAGTCAGTATTCCAGTGTCGATCACATGGAGAATGATGTTTTCCATCAGCGAAAGATTATTCAACTGCATCACTGTTGCTTCATCGCGCTTTCCAATTCCAGCCATCTTATTTGCCAGTTTTGAATAAGTCATGTAAAGCATCTCTGCGTGTGTGCTCCCCTGCCCTTTTGCGTATTCCACTAATTTCTGAATGGTGTCCGTCTCTGCTCTTCTGGTCAGTTTTCCGGCTTTTCTTGTTTCTACCCATGTCTGCGTCTGACGTTCAAGTATGAACCTTCGCATCTTATAAAATTCTGAAACAAGATTTGCTTTGAATTCCACAACTTTCTCTGTGTTCTTTAAAAGAGTGATAAGAAATGTTGCTTGCTCTTCATTTAATAGATAGTACTCTTCTGGTCTACCCCCCGTACTTTCTGCCTGATATGGGGTCGAAAGTTTCCCAAAACGCTCTATGACATTCTGATTCTTCCTAATGGATTCTTTTAATTTTCGATGAGCCACACCAGTTCCTCTGGAAATTACGAGACTATCTGTAAAAATATCATTACCTTTTAATAAGACAATTTTTTCCATTATTTTTCCTCCTTCATTAAGTATCTTTAAAAGTTACTCTTTGGCAAAAAAAATGGAAACCGGGTCTTCGATATGAAGTCTATCTATCATAATTTGTATTTCATTACTTCCAAAAACTCCGTTTTTCATTTTTTCATAAAACGTTTTTGGCGTAATCCCAATCATTCCAGCCACATCCGACTGAGTATATCCATTCTTGACAATTACGCCTCTTAACTCATTTGTTTTTATCACAATATCACCTCCGTATCTTTTCAAGTTACTCTTAGTATATCACATATTTGTAACTTGTCAAGATATTTTTTATTGATTTTATTACATTTTTGTGTTATTATTAAGTTACTTCATAAGAAAGGAGTAATTGGTATGACGGTTGGAGAAAGAATTAAAGAAATTAGAATGAAACTCGGAATGAGTCAAGTTGATTTTGCTGACAAAATAAATGTATCAAAGCAAACATTGTATAAATATGAAAACAATATTATAACCAATATACCATCAGACAAGATAGAAGCTGCTGCTGATTTGGGAAATGTTTCTCCATCTTATATAATGGGATGGGATAAAAACAAAGCTACAGCAAATCTATTTACGGGAAATGGAACAATTGAATATATTTCAAAATCAGAAAAAGCTTTATTGGAGTTATATAACTTGTTAAATGATTTCGGAAAAAAAGAAGCTTACAAACGTTTAGAGGAATTAACTCTGATTGATCGTTACTCTATGTCAAGTAACCATCTAGAAGTATTAGCAACTCATGAACGAACTGACATTAAAGTAACAGATGAAATGAGAAAACACGATAAAGACATCATGATGGATGACTCTGAATGGGAGTGATACAATGACGATTTATGAAGAACTTTTGGAAGAGGCTAATAGTAGCGGACTGATTGTCCGCGAAAAGACTCTTTCCGGTAGTAACGGATTGATCTATAAAAATAGAATTGCAATATCAAACAGGTTGAAAACATCCGCGGAAAAGGCTTGCGTTTTAGCTGAAGAAATCGGACATCACCATACTGCTGTTGGTGATATCTTCGATTTGCAAAATATTGAAAATATGAAGCAAGAACAAAAAGGAAGATTGCACGGGTATAACCGGATGATCGGATTGCGAGGCATCATATCAGCTTTTAATGCTGGATGCCAGAATAGATATGAAGTTGCAGAACATCTACATGTCACGGAAGAATATCTGCAAGAAGCCATTGACTGTTACAAAGGAAAATATGGCGAGTATATCACTGTAGATAACTATGTTATTTATTTTATTCCAAATTTAGCAGTTATGGAAATGATATAATCGCTACAGCGTTTATATAGAGTAAAGTGGTGTAAAGGTACAGAAATAGGAAACGAGGGATATTATGGCAAAGTGTAATTATTGTGGAAAAAAAGGATTCTTTTTAAAATTGAATAATTCTGGAATGTGCTCTGAATGCGAACAACTTTTCATAACAGAAGAATACTTTCAAAAAATAGTAAACCTATATAACGAAATATGTTGTGAAGTCACATTTGAAGAAGGCATATCTTTGGAAGATTTACTTTCATTATTAGACGGACGTGTATCAAAATGTAATGATTTAAAGATATTACTGAATTCTTGCAATCAATATCCGAAACTCCACGAAGTATTGTCTAAACATGCAGTGCGCGACTCTAATTCACAATATGGAAGAATTCCTGAAATAAATCTTTTTGTGTGGTTCGACTCTAATGGATTAAGAAAAACTGTTGTTTCTGATTTATTGGACTATCCAGATAGGTTAATTAGAGATATCGGATGCATGAAGAGACGATTTCGCAAAAAATTCGAATTTCAAAATATTATTGATGAAATGGAAGCTGCTCCAATTGTACCAGTACCTTCAAAGAAAATACGTTTTAAAGTATCTGACTTATTGGAAATAAAATATACTTCTATAACATCAAGATCTAGCTATGAACGTCTCGGAACTTTTACTGTCGTTGATGTAGAAACAACAGGACTGAATTGTCAAAAGAGTAAACTAATAGAAGTATCTGCCGTTTATTTTGAACACTGGAAACCTATTAAGTATTTTTCTACTCTTATAGACCCGGAAAGTTCTATACCAGAAGAGATAACGGAACTAACAGGAATAAATGACGAAACCGTTAAAGAATCCCCCACTTTTTCTTCTATAGCAATTGGACTGATGGATTTTATAGGAAACACCAATATTGTAGGGCATAATTTGGAATTTGATTTAAAATTTCTTTATCGAAATGGAATAAATTTTTTATCTCATAAAAGAAAATACTATGATACATTGAAAATAGCAAAGACCGTTTTGAAACGAGGAGATTCTTGCGATAGTGATGTATCTGATTATAAATTAACAACATTATGTGACTATTACGACATTAGGGATAACGATAGCGCACATCGATCTTTATCTGATGCATTATCAACTGGTTTACTTTTCAAAAATCTCGCTGATGAGAAAATAAATAGCTGAATTTTTTATTGACACGAGTAGTATGCTCACTATATAATAACTTATCAAGGGAAACCTTGAATCACGCCTATAGGGCATTAATACAGCATCTAAGTTATTATGTGAAGACCTCGTAGCAATACGGGGTCTTTTACGTTATTAGCAATTTTTATTTATTATAACAAACTGCAACAAAAAACCGCCCCTGCGCCAACAGAGACGGTCTACATATCCGAAGATATGCGATTGAAATCCACGAATATTGTATCATCTTCGGAAACAGCTTGCAATCCAGAACATTCGTTCATGTGCTGGCTGTTATTTTTGTACTCGTTTTTGCATAAAATTAAATAAGGAGATGATAACATGGAAACGAAATACGCTTTTGGATACGTCCGTGTATCCACTGGAAAGCAAGATGAATTATCCCCAGATTCCCAAGCGAAGTTGTTAAAAGATTACGCAAAGAGTCACGGGTATGTGGTGTCTAAGATTTTTTATGAGGTCGGGATTTCCGGAAGAAAAGCAGATAAGCGCCCGGAGTTTCAAAAGATGATTGGGCTCGCAAAAGCATCAGATCATCCGGCAGATGCTATCTTAGTATGGAAATATAGCCGATTTGCGAGAAACCAAGAAGAAAGTATCGTATACAAGTCTCTTCTCAAAAAGAAGCACAATGTGGATGTCATAAGCGTGTCAGAACCGTTGGTAGATGGCCCATTTGGCTCTCTGATAGAGCGAATCATCGAGTGGATGGACGAATATTATTCCGTTCGTCTCTCCGGAGAAGTAACCAGAGGAATGAAGGAGAAAGCAGAAAGAGGTGGATACCAAGCACGCCCACCGCTCGGGTATAAGATCGTGACGCATAAGGAACCTCCGGTAATCGTTCCGGAAGAAGCTGAAATCGTGAAACTGATTTTTGAAAAGTATGCAAATGAGAACTTAGGAATATTTGAAATTGCTAGGCTTTTAAATATGCATAATTTCAAAACCTCGCACGGGAAAGAATTTGAACGCCGATCTATCGAATATATCTTGCAGAATCCTACTTACTGCGGTATGATACGCTGGAATCGGACAATCAATGAATCCAACGAAATCCGTCCGGAAAGCGAATGGATTGTAACCGATGGGGAGCATCCTGCAATCATAAGCAAGGAATTATTTGACAAGGCGCAGGAACGATACAAGAGAGAATATAGGCCACGTGGTGCGAGACCAGTAAGCACATATAAACACTGGTTGTCTGGTGTTGTTAAGTGCCCAGCGTGCGGCAGGACAATGACTGCAAACACGATCAGGAATAACACAAGAGTGTACTCTCATTTTAGGTGCTATGGATACACAAAGGGAAAATGCATGGCGAACAACTCTATCAGTTCGATTAAGCTAGAACCTGCGGTACTGGAATCCATCAAAACTGTGCTTAATAATGGTAAAATCACATACCGTAAGATCGAAGCCAAAACCGATGACACTGTGGACTTAAAAACCATACTGGAAGACCAGATCAAAAAGATCGATGTGAAACTGCAAAGAATCAAAGAAGCCTACATGAACGGGATTGACACTATGGAAGAATACAAGGAAAATAAACAGGCTGTACAAGAAGAAAAACAACACCTTGAAAAACAACTGTCCGAAATCAAGGAAGAAAAAAGCAACAGCAAAGATGATGACGAGGACATGCTATTAAGAGTAAAAAATGTGTACGATATTCTCTCTTCTGATTCCGTTGACGTGATGACCAAAAATGAGGTACTTAGAAGTGTTGTAGAAAAAATTGTCTATGAAAAGGACAAGGACTTATTAAAGGTTTATTACTACTACATGCCGTAAACCCTTGAAAACACTGGGTTTGCGGGTGTTTGTAGGTTGTTACAAAAAGGTCATCCAGTTTGGACAACTTACCCTGTTTCCATCGCAGTACTGCGTCAAAATCGGCTGTCTCACATTCGGTCGGGACAGATAATTGGCAAAAATCTCGTCTACTACTGCCGAGATTGTATCGTAAATATTCCGCTCCGGAATCCATTTATGATCAAATGCTGTGGAAGATGTAATTGTAAAATCATACCCTTTGTTCCGGTACCATTCCGTGTAAACCCGATTCAATGTAAACGACATGATCGCCAGTACATTTGCCCGGATCGTACTGTCCGGCCAGGTTGCATAAATCTCACTGGATGCCACATTTTTGATATAATCCCGATATCTCACATAGTAATTTTTTGCCGTGGAGTCCCTCGGAGAACCATCGTGGACAACCACAAATTCCGGAATCACTACCCGACTGAGCACGATCTCTCCGGACTCTGTGACCGGCTTGATTTCATCCTCCGCAATTTTCGCCGGATATTCCCCGTAGAGCGTATGTGCAGGAATCACGAACACTTCTCCCGGCTCTTCCTGTGTAACCTGAGGACGCATGGAAATATTTTGAATCGCCGTCACATCTGCCAGAATCTCCGCTCCTGAAATACTGACCGGCTCAAACCCTTCCGCCTCTATATTTAATGTATATTCGGAATACGGCTGACGATCCGACTCCTGATTCAGGCTGTATTCAATCGGCGGTGCCGCCAGTTCGATTTCTTCTGTTTGCCCGGATGAATCTGTCTGCAGCTTTTCCAGAATATTTTCCGGAACTCCGGTATAAGAAATGGAAATGGTCGCATCCGCAACCGGGTAAGAAGTGATTTCTGATGTAACGGCAATCCGGAGTTTTCCTTTATCTACTCCCAGATTGCCATTGCCTGTCTGTGTTGCCTTCACGTTATTCATAAGTTCATGTCCTTCGATAGAAACTCTCTATTAGTGTATGCGCAAGAATCTATAAAGTGAAAAGATAGCATCCGACCATTTTCATAGTCAGATGCTATCTATAATCTTTATACCCTTCTAATCAGCTAGAAGCAAAAACCACTCTGAACTCACTGCCTGTTCTGATACCTGTACTAACCGTGCCCCATTCTCCATACTCTCATTTAGTATTCCAAGATAAAGACCACTCCAACGATTCTGAATCTTATACGTTCCATTAGCTGTTTCCACTAACTTCCATTGCTGATTCCAACCTTCATTATAGTCATTCTGAATTACTTCACCATTTTCTTCCGTTGAAAAAGCCTTTACATCAAGCACTTTACCACTATTCTTATTTGCAATTTTATAATAATCGCCTTCTACTTTTTCAAATGTCCACTTTTGACTGTTCCATTCTGCATACTCATATTGTTCTACATTTGCGTCATTTTCAACACTTCCTCCTGCTACATTTGCAGCCTTTTGACTATTTATATTCATAAGTTCATATAAACAATTTTCATTGAGATAATCCGGTTCAGTCAAGAAAGCATTTAATGCGTCTGTAAAATGTAATTTCTTATCACCCACACTTTCCGCAGCACCTAAAGCATAACCATCCGGCAAAACAGTAGAATTAACTTCCGGCTCCCAATAAAATACACCTATGCCTTTGTTATTTGGGACAACTTCTAACGCATTCATTTCTTTTCTTAATAATTCATACGTTTCTGTTGGATTACTTTCAAGTTCACCCGTCTCGCAAATCATGACTTCTTTACCATACTGTGCTGCCATCTGGCAAAGATTATAAGTTACATTCTCTATACAATCCCCATCATAGGATGATGTCCAATACGGATAATACGACATTCCAATTACGTCTGTTTTTCCTCCACATTTTGTAATAAAATTCTCAAAGAACCATGCAAAATGTGCAATTCCACTTCCGTGTGTTAAATGTGTTACAACTTTTGTATTTGGACTGACTGATTTCACCGCATCATAACCGCTGTTCAAATACTTTGTAAGTTGCGTAAAGTCATTTGTCTGATTACTTCCTGATGGGTACAACATTCCATAACTGACCTCATTTCCAACCTGTACCCATTCCGGATGAACACCCTCTTCTGCAAGCTTCTCCATAATATATGCAGTATAATCATATACATATTGTTCCAACTCACTTTCAGAGGCACCTTTCCATTCTGATGGTACATCTTGAATAAGCGGATCTGCAAAATGGTCACTGTAATGAAATACTACCATAATCTTCATTCCAAGTTCTTCTGCACGTTTAGCATTATATAAAAGTGCCTGTGTATCTGTATAACCAAGCATGCATGTTGTTCCATCCGGCTTTGTCCAAACAAAATCCTCCGGTGGTTTTACAAATACCCTTAAACGAACTGCATTTACACCTTTTTCTTTTAATAACTCTAAAGCATCTCTCGTATTTCCATTATCGTCTACCCATTGTACTCCCTGTGCTTCTAACTGTGACAAAAAGCCTATATCTGCACCATATATCATTTCATCTGATGATCCACTGGCCGCCTGTACATTGCCAACAGGTATCATTGTAAATACGCTGGCACAAAAGCAAAATGTCAGCACCAATGCCACGTAAACTTTTTTCTACCTTTTCTCACTTTTTCTCTCCAATCTTAATTTCCATTTCTTCACATCCTTCTGCATAAAAATGGATATGTATATCTTCTTCCTTTTCAGAATTCTTCTTTCTTACTGCTACCATTGCATATCCATCATACGTGGTTGCGCAGTCAGAAAAATAATCTTCTTCACCTGCAGGCTCTGCTGTACCGAATCCTTCCAGTTCTCCATTCCCTTCTATCTTAGCATAAATTTTCTTTACTTCCTGCATATTTAACTGTCCATTTTCATCTTCCAGCCATACTTTTACATATGCAAGATTTTGTTCATTTTCTGAAACTTGTTCGGCACCTAACTTCTTTACTTCTCCTGCTGTCGCAATCTGATATTCTCCAATCGCTTCTCCACAGCGGTATGCCACTGCCCGAAGAACTCCCGGCTTGTATGGAACTTCATATTCTGCCGTAAAATGTTTCTTCTTTCCTGCTGCCCTTTTTCCGAGTGATTCTCCGTTTAAAAAAAGTTCTACTTCATCCCCCGACGAATATACATCTACCAATGCAATCTGATTTTCATGTCCTGCCCATGTCCAACTACTAATATTATCCTTAAACATCCATGCTGTCTTACTTGCTTTTTGACCGATACGCTCCATACGTCCAACTGCAATATATGGTCTGTCCGTAAGTCCGTATACTATCTCTCTAAAATAGCTAATAGGTCTTCTGTTTCCAATCAAATCGATATCCCCTATATATCCAAGACGCTCTGGATAGACACTTGTAAAATTTTCTTTTCCATCATAATGAAAGATTCCCACACCAGCTTCTCCTATATAATCATATCCTGCCCATGTAAAATCTCCAATGACATGTGAATTTTCCTCAACCAACTCCCAAAGCTTCTCAATATCTGCCGGATATGTCTCCGTACCTAATACTGTTTTCCCCGGATGCAACTCATGTTCTAAAAGATAACGTCCTCTCAGGTAATTGAGCCCAATAATATCACAGCTCTGTGCACTTTCTTCAAGTGCTTCGCTCACAAGCGGATGTGTGGCGAAAAAATCCCCTTTTGCTCCAGACATAAGGCTCATAAAACTATTTAAAGCATTGCTTCCGCCACCATCTCCGCCACTTTTAGCATCCATACCAAATCGTTCTATAACATCCTGCATAATTACCTTTAGACGTTTACCTGCACAATTCAATCCGTTCAGTGCATTTGTTGTATACCTTGTAGAATCCAGTTCATGTACCTTATTACATAAAGACCGATTTATCCAGGAGCCCTGTTTTGTTCCCGCCTCTTGAATTTCATTTCCTATCGAATACATAACAACAGACGGATGATTATAATCTTTTGCTACCATGTGCTCAATCCACTGCCCGGCCTGCTCCTGAAAAATATCAGCATAATCATAAGGGTTTTTATGTCTGTTCCACATATCCGTCAACTCATCCATGACCAACATACCTAAGCGGTCACAGGCTTCTAACATAGTCCTGCTCATTGGGTGATGAGCACTGCGCAAGGCGTTAAATCCCGCCTCTTTTAAGCATATACAACGATACCATTCTGCCTCTGCAAATGTTTCAGCACCTATGATTCCATTATCATGATGAATACAGGCGCCTCTAAGCTTTACTGTTTCTCCATTAATCTGAAATCCCCTGATAGGGTCTAATGTCAAAACACGAATACCAAAATGCTCTGTTACGACATCACACACAGTATCTCCATTTTTTATTTGTATCCTGCATTCGTATAAATTCGGGTGCTCTGGACTCCATTTTTCAGGCTTTAACACTGGTATTTGTACTCTGATTGTTTCTATTGTGTTTTGCAGGAAAACCACATGTTGTACTTCTTTCGCTACCGTTTTTCCTTCCCTACAAAACTCAATAGTACACTCTGCTTCTGTACCTGTCCCTGTTATGTTTTTTATATCAGCACATACTTCTATTACTGCAATTTCATCCTGCACAGATAAAGTGGTAATCCGTATCCTATCTTTTGGCACATACAGTTCTGTTCCAATAAAGAGATTCACATCACGATAAATTCCTGATCCCGTATACCAACGGCTGTTTGGCTGGCAACTATTATCTACATCAATTTTAATAATATTCTCCTGCCCATATAAAAGCCATGGCTTTAAGTCTATCATAAATCCCATATAGCCATTACGATTTGTATGTGCCAACCCTCCGTTTATCCATACTCGCGCTGTTCCATAGATCCCTTCAAATTCCAGTACTACATCCTGTGTTTTCCACTTCTTCGGGACAAAAAATACTTTTTCATAGGTATAAACTCCCCCCGGATAAAAACCACTCTGTGCTCCTGCCGGACAATCTGGTATTCTTTTTTCACGAATCATGGCATCATACGGTAATGTAACCTGTATGGAACTTTTTTCTCCTTGAAAAGCCTTTAATTGAGAATTTCTGTCTAGTTTTTCAAACTTCCACTCTTCATTAAACTTAAAACACTGCATCTTTACATCCTTTCTCTTTCCATATCAATCTTCTGATTTTCTTTTTCTACTTTTAAAAGTGCCAGAAGAATCGTGATTACAACACCGAGAATAACCGGAAAAGTAATATATAAATTAAAAATCATATTAACTGCACTATCTGTCTGCACTGCAGCTGTACCAACATATCCGCCTACTTCCAAAAGCCATCCTACTGCCGCTGTTCCGATTCCACCACCTACTTTTACTCCAAGTGATGAACAGCTAAACATCATACCATCAAGATGCACTCCCTTGGTTCGGAATGTATATCCGCTTATTTCTGCAATCAAAGCATTTAAAGTACCCGAAAGTGTTCCTGCAAACGTTCCCTTGATAAACATACATAAAAGTATCATAGAAACATTTTTCTGCAATGCAAAATAAATCAGAAAAATTCCAAATACGTCACTGATCAAATATCCCCAGAAATTAACCTTTTGCATACTGCCTACTTTTTTTACTAACATTGGTGTAAAAATAAGGGCGATAATAACCGGGAACATTTTCATCATATTAAACATCCCTAACAATGAGCCGTCTCCCAAAACATTTTCCATAAAATAAATGGCAGAACCTGTTGTAAGATTGCTCATAAAATAATACACAATGTAAATAACGACAATCATTACATAAAACTTATTACTAAACAAAATCTTTACTGCCTGAACAAAACCGACTTTATCATCCTGTGTTCCCGTTTCCTTTACTTCTGCTTTTTCTTCTGGCAATTCTTTTACACAAAGACAACTTATTGTATTAACAACGAGTCCTATTACTGCACAGATAATTGCGACCATACGCCATCCAGCTGCACCACCGCCGAATGCTGCAACTCCGCTTGTTACTGAAAACCCCATAACAATATTGGCTACTACTGCAAACATGAATCGAATGGAACCTAACTGAACCCTCTCATTTTTATTTCTTGTAATTAAAGCAGACAATGCAGAATATGCAATTCCGTTTGCGGTATAAAATATCGCATTCAAAGCAGTATAGAACACAAAGAAATATGCATACTGAGCCGCTTCACTTAATCCTCCTGGAATCGAGAATAGCAAAATCAAGCATAGCGAAACTCCTAACTGAGCATATAACATCCATGGTCTGGCTTTTCCCAATTTTGATTTTGTACGGTCAATCATAGTTCCAAAAATGACATCAGAAATGCCATCCAGTACCTTTGATAAAAGCATCAATGTTCCAATAATTCCTGTACTAAGTCCCATGGTATCCGAAAGATACAGCAGAACAAAACTAGACACCAGACCATAACTGGTATTCGATGCCAAGTCACCTGCACCATATGCTACCTTTTGATACCATTTCAAATATTTTGTTTCTGTTCCTTTCATTGCTATGTAACCTCCTTTTCCACAGTAACATTTTTACCCTCAAAGTAAAATGTTTATTTTGTATTTCCTTTCTTGATGTACTAATTTTAATGAATTTTTTCCTACATTGAAATGACAGATATGTTATAATAGGAAGAAAATAATTATCATATTCGTGGATTGTATGAGGAGGTATGCTATGAGCAAGCATGTGAGCTACATTGTGAGCAATATTATTGAACAAGAAAATTCAGAGAGTGAAATAAACTCATATCTTAGGATACTAGCTCCTATACAGTTTACTTTGGAATCATGCAGTGGCGCTTCTCAAACTGATTTTATAAATGTTCTTATGGTTTCTCCTCTTGGAAACAATTTTTATCATTTTCAGAATGATACTGAAATTATGCAGTTTAATGCAAGGGCACCGCACCTTCATGATTTCTATGAACTGTTAATTGTTTTGGACGGAGAAATTCATCAGCAAATTGAACAATCTGATTTTACCGTTCACTGCGGTAGTTGTTGTCTGATGAATAGAAATATTATTCATAAAGAAATGTTTCATTCGAATGCAAACATTCTTTGCATTGGAATATCAAAAGAGCTCGTTCGGCACTTGACAGAAGAGGAACAAAATTTATATTTTCCTAACTTTGAACAGCCAGGAACAAATCCTATACTTAATTTTTTAATTGACAATTTGGAAAATCCTAACACTAAAGAATACCTTGACTTTCTCCCTACAATCAGTAATCAAAACTGGCACCAAGTTCTGCACTCACTTACGGATAATATCCTACGTGCCATTATGTTTCCTAAATTAGGTTCCACCTATGTAATTAAAGGTATGCTTTTAGAATTATTTGGTTATCTTTCTGATGCTGAACATTTCCATTTCACACCTGTTCACGTGGAAGCTAATAATGATTTTCTGCTTTTTTCTCATATCAGCCATTTATTAGAAGATACAAATGGACGAATTACACGTTCTGAATTAGAACAAATTTTGCATTATAGTGGTAATTATATCAACAGTATCGTAAAAAAATATACCGATCTTTGCCTATTTGATTACGGACAGACTTTTTGTATGAAAAAAGCCGCCTATCTATTACGCAATACAGACGACTCCATTTTAGAAATTATGGAAAAATTACATTTTACAAATACTACACATTTTTATCAGTGTTTCAAAAAACAATATTACATGACACCACGAGAATATCGAATATCAAATATTTCCTCTAACTATATGCAGAATCATTCTCAAAAATAACGCGCCCCCCCTGAAATCCGGCGCAAAAAAGCGCTCCTCATTCACAGGAACGCTTTTCTTCTCTATTTTCTTTTTAGAATAACCGCATGATATCGTTGTACATTACAAATACCATCAGCGCCATCAATGCCGCAAATCCGATAAAATGCACCATTCCTTCTTTCTCTGGTGAGATCCGTTTCTTCCTCACAGCCTCGATCAGAAGAAATACCAGACGCCCTCCATCCAGTGCGGGGATCGGAAGCAGGTTCATGACACCTAAGTTGGCTGAGATCAGAATTCCCAGGTTCATCATACTTAAGATGACTGCCGACCAGCCGGACGGTGCTGCCACATCATAGGTATCATTGACTACCTCAACAATTCCTACCGGACCGGACAACTGATTCACACCTACTTCACCCGTCAGGAGCATCTTCAGGCACTCCAGGGTGTACTCTACCCAGTATTTTGCCGTGTATGCACCGTACTGGATGCTTTTGAAAAAGCCCGGCTTCTCCACATCTGCCGAATAAGTGAATCCCATTCTTTTTGTCGTTTCATCTTGAAACAGTCTCTTTTCCATCTGGATGGTCTGTTCTTTTCCATCCCGCTCAACGGTCAATTCTGCTGTATCTTCCTTGCCATGTGTCAGATTGTAAAGCTGAAACTCTTCATAAATATGAATGTTCTTTCCATTGATCTGCGTGATCACGTCTCCCTTTTTCAGCCCCTGTTCACTTCCCGAAGATCCGGGTTCCACTTCCTGTATCACCGGAACCGCATATCCCGCTGCTCCGACTAAAATTGCAGACATCAGAAGTGCCAGAATGAAATTAAACACCGGTCCTGCTGCAATGACCGAGATTCTGGCCCACACAGATTTGCTGTTAAAACTGCCTTCTGATTGATCATCTGCATCATCTTCTCCCATCATACAGGCGCCTCCAAGCGGAAGGAGCTTTAAACTGAACTTGGTTCCCTTAAACTCCCTGCCAAACAGAGTCGGCCCCATTCCCAATGAAAATTCATCTACACGGATCCCGTTTAACTTTGCCAGCGTAAAATGTCCCAGTTCATGGATGATGATGATCAAGCTGAACAGAAGGATTGCTAAAATAATACCCATATACTACCACCTGTTTTTGATATATTCATAAGTTTCCTGCTCTGTCTGAAGAATCTCTTCTACGGTTGGATCTGCAATCACTTTGTGCATCTCCATACAGCCGGCAATGATCTCCGGAATCTGCAGATAGCCAATCTCCCGATTCAAAAACATAGCAACCGCACGCTCGTTGGCTGCATTGAATACCGTTGGAAGAGAACCTCCAATTTTTCCCGCCTCGTATGCCAGTTTCAAGCCATAAAAAGTCTCCATATCCGGACGTTCAAACGTGATCTGGGAAAGTGTCCCAAAATCCAGCCGATCTCCCGGAAGATATCTTCTTTCCGGATAATACAATGCGTACTGGATCGGTAGTTTCATATCCGGTGTTCCAAGCTGTGCGATCACTGCCCCGTCCACATACTCTACCATGGAGTGAATGATACTCTGCGGCTGTACGACAACCTGGATCTGATCCACAGATACATCAAACAGCCACTTTGCTTCGATCACTTCCAATCCTTTGTTGACCATCGTGGAAGAGTCGATTGTGATCTTGCGTCCCATCTCCCAATTGGGATGCTTCAGGGCATCTTCTACCTGGATATGAAGAAGCTCTTCCCTCTTTTTCCCTCGAAATGGTCCGCCGGACGCCGTGAGCAAAATTTTTGACACTGCCTGCTGCTGTCCTCCTTGCAAAGACTGGAAAATCGCACTGTGTTCACTGTCCACTGGAAGAATGGATACTCCATACTCTTTTGCCAGAGGCATAATAATATGCCCGGCCGTCACCAGTGTCTCTTTATTCGCTAGCGCAATGTTCTTTCCTGCCCGGATTCCTTCAATCGTAGGAAGAATTCCGATCATTCCAACAATCGCAGTCACCAGGATTTCTGTATCCTTCTGCACTGCCACATCTTTCAGCCCATCCATCCCGGATACCACTTTTACATTCAAGTCTTTGATATTCTCTCTGAGCTCTTTTGCCTTTTCTTCTTCCCAGACAGCTGCCAGCACAGGCCGAAACTCCCGAATCTGTGCTTCCAAAAGCTCAATGTTACTTCCGGCTGCCAGTGCCATGACCTGGATATCCTGGTTTTCTCTGACCACTTCCAGTGTCTGTGTCCCAATGGAACCGGTCGAACCAAGTATTGCTATTTTTTTCATATCCATTCTCCCTCCTTATTAGAGAAGTACACAAAGATAATAAATGATCGGTGCTGTGAAAATGATACTGTCAAATCGATCCAGAATCCCACCGTGTCCGGGGATCAACTTTCCGTAATCTTTGATATTATGATTCCTCTTGATCGCGGATGCCGCCAGATCTCCGATCTGGGAAATTGCACCTCCCACTGCGCCAATCACAGCAAAGCTGGTCACACTCACGCCCGCATCTGCCCAGTGATTGATCGCAAGAGCATAAAGCACTGCGATCAGTGCTGCTCCGAGAATACCGCCAATGCCGCCTTCTACAGATTTCTTCGGACTCAGCTTCGGCGCCATCTTATGTTTTCCGATGAGCATTCCCACACAATACGCACAGGTATCACATCCCCATGCACAAATGAACACCAGCCATACCTGGAATACTCCGCCCGGCAGAATTCTTGTCTGGTAAACATAAGATAACATTGCCGCCACATAAAATACTCCGAAAAATGCTGCCAACACCTGCTCTGTCCGATATTTTGGATAAGAAAATACCAACACTGCCATCAGACAGATCACAAATGCCATAAATAACAACATGAACCAATCCGTTGTATCTGGAAGCAGCGGTTCGGCATACAACAGACCATAGTATCCTGCTACAAACAAAAATCCGCAGATCCCAACTGCTTTATTTTCAATCTCAAACACTCTGTACAACTCATAGACTCCGATCATACTGATCAAAAACAAAGTTGCAAACAGTACATTTCCTCCTGTGATCACTGTGATCAGAGCGATCACCACCAGGAGAATCCCACTTAAAAGACGTGTCTTAAACATCTTCTTCCTCCTTCACACCGCCGTATCTTCTGTCTCTTTTATTATACTGCGCAATTGCCTTTTCTAATTCCTCTTTTGTAAAATCCGGCCACGGAATCTCTGTAAAATAAAATTCTGTATACGCCAGCTGCCACAATAAATAATTCGAAAGACGCAGTTCTCCACTGGTACGGATCAGCAAATCCGGGTCCGGAATTCCACAGGTATCCAGATAAGACTCAAATACCGTCTCATCAATCCCTTCCGGCTGAACCTTTCCGTCGACACAGTCTTTTGCAAGGCGGCGCATAGCACGGATCATCTCATCTCTGCTTCCATAATTCAATGCAATCTGGAAATTCAGCCCCCCGTTATTTTTTGTAGCCTCTTCAAGTTCCAGAATCCGTGTTCGGATATCCTCATCCAGTGCTGCAATATCACCTAATACCCGCACTTTCATATCATTTTTTGCAGCTGTCTTGAGACATGTTTTCATGTAATTACGCAAAAGCTTCATCAGCGCACTGACTTCGCTCTCCGGACGATTCCAGTTCTCTGTTGAAAATGCATAGACTGTCAGATACTTGATCCCCATTCTCCATGCTTCCTCACAGATTTTCTCTACATTCTTGCTGCCCTGTGCATGCCCGTAATTTCTCGGCATTCCCTTCGCTTTTGCCCATCGTCCGTTCCCGTCCAGAATGATTGCAACATGCTGCGGTACATTCATTGTCCTTCCTCCTTTTTGCAGAGCTTCCATCTATAAGATGGAAAAGAGGGGCTTCTTTATATCTGCCCCTCCTGCTGTTTCGTAATATTGGCCTGCTATCCAGGCTGTATCCTAAACTGTCAGCACTTCTTTTGATTTTGCTTCCACTGCTTTGTCCACTTCTGCAATATATTTGTCTGTCAGTTTCTGAAGTGAATCTTCCAGATCTTTGATTCCATCTTCTGAAATCTCTGTTCCTTTGAGCTTTTTGAATGCATCATTTCCGTCACGACGGATATTGCGGATTGCAACTTTTGCTGCCTCTCCCTTTTTCTTGACATCTTTTACCAGTTCTTTTCTTCGCTCTTCTGTAAGTTCCGGGAACATCAAACGTACCACGGTTCCGTCATTGGTCGGATTGATTCCGATATCAGACATCAAAATTGCTTTTTCAATCTCTTTTAACATGCTTTTTTCCCATGGCTGGATCTGGATCATACGGGCTTCCGGTACAGATACATTAGCCGCCTGCTGGATCGGAGTCGGTACTCCGTAATAATCAACCGTCAGTTTATCCAATACGTGTGGGTTAGCACGGCCTGCACGGATTGCTGCAAGCTCACTTTCCAGATTGTTGATCGTTTTTGTCATCTTGTCATCATATACTTTTAATTTTTCATCCATTTTTTCGTCCTCCTTATACTGTCACTTTTGTTCCGGTAAATGTACCGCTCATTGTTTCTACAATACTGTTTTCTTCATTTAATCCAAATACCAGCATCGGCATCTTATTCTCAAGGCAGAGAATAGAGGCTGTCAGATCTACTGCTGCCAACTTCTGATCGATCACTTCCTGAATGGAGATCTCGTCATATTTCTTAGCCTCCGGATTCACCTTCGGATCACTGTCATAAATTCCATCAATGGCTTTTGCCAGAAGCATCGCATCTGCTTCAATCTCGATTGCACGCAGAACAGCTCCTGTATCTGTAGAAAAATACGGGTGTCCGGTTCCTCCGGCAAAGAAGATCACCTTTCCTGATTCCATAGCTGCAACTGCTGCGTCCTTCGAAAACAGGGAGGTAAATGCTCCACACACAAATGGAGTGAATACTTCTGTCTTCATCCCCACATGACGGAAAATATCTGACACATAAATACAGTTCATCACCGTTGCAAGCATTCCGATCTGGTCAGCCTTTGTACGGTCGATCGTCTCACTGGTACGGCCTCTCCAGAAATTTCCGCCGCCTGTCACGATCGCAATCTGAATTCCCTGATCTACAAGCTGCTTCACCTGATTTGCAACTCCTATGCAGGTTGCCTCATCAAATCCTGTCTTTTTATCTCCGGCAAGTGCTTCGCCGCTCAGTTTTAACAATACTCTTTTCATCTGTCTGGCTCCTTCAAATCTCTTTGGTATCTGGCATCTCTGCCACATACGCATATTCTAAAATGAAGTATACCATAAGTTGTTTCATTTGTCATGCACTATAGTATCCGCTTTGAGAATTCTCTTCAAAAGACTGTCATAAATCGGCTCTGAGCGCATCAGCGTTGCCACAATATATGCCGTTACTGACACAATTGACAGGGAAAGCATCTGGCTGATGCTGCCAGACATTTCAAACAACAAGATGATGCCTGTCAGCGGTGCCCGCACGATCGCGGTAAAGAACCCTGTCATTCCAAGCAATATAAAATTGTTGATGTACACCGGATCCAGGCCAAAAAATTCTGCCCCCGTCATTGCAAATACTGCTCCGAGCAAAGCTCCCAATATAAGAAGCGGGAAAAAAATTCCTCCCGGAGCTCCTGAGCCAAAACTGACTGCTGAAAATAAAAACTTCACAACCAACGTCAGCACAACCATTCCAAGAACCATCTCACCCTTTGTCAGACTGACGATCAATCCGGAACCACTTCCCAATACAGACGGCATCACCAGTCCCAGCACTCCTGCCGTCAAAAACGCGATCAACAAACGCCCTGTCTCTTTTAAAAACGGAATTTTGCGATACAATTCCTGCGCTTTTAACATCCCCCAATTGTAAAACACGCCGGATACTCCTACCAGAATTCCCAAAAGAATCAAAAGCCAGTAATAGTTTTGCGGCAGATATTCTGTAATCTGAAAATGGAATACCGGATCCAGGCCAAGAATGTGGGAAGCAATATAATCTGCCGTTACAGAAGCCGTCATGACCGGAAGAAGAATCGGAATTGAAAATGTTTTGTGAATCTCTTCTACTGCAAACATCATACCTGCCAACGGCGCATGAAACGCTGCTGAAAGCCCGGCACTCGCCCCACATGTCATCAAAAACTTCTCTTCTCTTTTCCCCCGCCCCAAAGCTCTGGATATTCCCTGTCCGGCCATCGCTCCAAGCTGAATCGACGGGCCTTCTCTTCCAAGCGAAAGCCCTCCCAGCATACACAAAAATCCACCTGCAAATTTTGCCGGCAGTACTCGTTTCCAATTCTGAGAAAGGCGCCCGGATACTTCCCCTTCCACCTGCGGAATCCCGCTGCCTGAAATCATCGGTTCCCACTTCACCAGTCTTCCTACGATCCATGCAAGAGCCATCAGGATCAGAAACCACACCGCACAGCGAAACGGATTACCCTTTATATAGGAAAGAATCTTTATCAGCCAGTTTCCCGCAAAAGTCAGCGCTACTCTGTAAAGCAATACAATAAAACCACCGATCAGCCCCACACAAAGCCCTTCTGTGATCAACATGACCGGAATCCGCCGTGCCCGTTTCCACATATCATTTTTCTTCATCACATCTTTTCCCCCATCCTTTTTCTTTCTTTTTTATTCTACCACGTTTTCCCCTGTTTCCAAAATAAAATTGGAAATTCCATCTTGAAAACATTGACAATCTGCGCATATTGTTTTATGATATTTTTAGTTTTGCACTTTAAACAACTAAAATTTTACAGTATTAAGTTACATAGCTGGAGGTTCCATTATGATTATTGTATTAAAGCCAAATACCTCTGACAAAGATATTGCCAGAGTAGAACATCAGATCAAACGCAATGGTCTGGATACCCATATTGTCCGCGGTCAGGAAATGACAATCATCGGATGCATCGGAGACACGACTCGTCTGGATGCCCGCCTGTTTGAAGTCGATGCTTCCGTTGATAAAGTCATGCACGTGCAAGAGCCTTATAAACTTGCAAACCGGGCATTTCATCCGGAAGATTCCATTATTGATGTATCCGGTGTCAAAGTGGGCGGCGACCACCTGGCACTGATTGCAGGTCCCTGTTCCGTAGAATCCTATGAGCAGGTTCTTGGAATCGCCAAATCTGTCAAAGCAGCCGGAGCAAATATGTTACGTGGCGGCGCATTCAAACCAAGAACAAGTCCTTACTCTTTCCAGGGACTTGGACTGGAAGGTCTGGAAATTCTCTGTGCAGTTCGCGAAGAAACCGGACTTCCAATTGTAACAGAACTGATGTCTCCAGATCATCTGGACATCTTCAACGAAAAGGTAGACCTGATTCAGATTGGTGCGCGCAACATGCAGAATTTCGACCTGCTCAAGCAATTAGGGCAGCTGGACCGCCCGATTCTTTTAAAACGTGGATTGAATGCCACCTATGAAGAATGGGTCATGTCTGCAGAATACATCATGGCCGCCGGAAATGAAAATGTCATCCTCTGTGAACGCGGAATCCGCACCTTTGAAACATACACCAGAAATACTCTGGATCTGCAGAGTATTCCGGTTCTGAACAAAAAAACACATCTTCCCATCATTATCGATCCGAGCCACGCTGGCGGAAAATGGTGGCTGGTAGAACCAATGGCAAAAGCTTCTGTTGCTGCAGGCGCTGACGGATTGATGATCGAAGTACACAATGATCCGGAATGTGCACTCTGCGACGGCGCCCAGTCCTTAAAACCGGAAAAATATACAAATCTTCTGACTCAGATCCGGCAGATCGCACAGGTTGTCGGAAAACAGGTATAATCTGACAAAACAGGAGGGATTTTTTTGAAACTGACAGTAAATTTAGGGGAAAACAGCTATCCCATTTATATTGAAAACAACATTCTGAACAATGCGGGGGCTTATATTTCCTCCTGCTTTTCCGGAAAAAAGATCATGATCATCTCTGATGACAATGTCTTTCCACTGTACGGAGAACAATTGAAAACTTCGCTTCACGATTATGAAGTCCATGAACTGGTTCTTCCTCACGGAGAACCAACAAAAGCATTCGGGACCCTTCCCACACTTTATAATGCACTGCTTAAGCAAAAATTTTCCCGCAGTGATCTGATCATTGCACTTGGAGGCGGTGTCATCGGAGATTTGGCAGGATTTGCTGCGGCAAGCTATTTGAGAGGGATCCGGCTTGTTCAGATTCCCACCTCTCTACTGGCTCAGGTGGATTCTTCTGTAGGCGGAAAAGTTGCTGTAGATCTTCCACAGGGAAAGAATCTGGTGGGTGCATTTTATCATCCAAAACTGGTTCTGATCGACCCTCAGGTTCTACACACACTTCCTTCTCATTTTATTATGGACGGAATGGGAGAAGTCATCAAATATGGCTGCATCAAAGATGCCGCTCTGTTTGAAACCTTAAAAACTCGTGGCTCTTTCGACAATCTGCAGGATATTCTGGCAGATATCATTTATCGCTGTGTAGACATCAAGCGCCAGGTGGTGGAACAGGATCAGTTCGATACCGGGGAACGGATGCTTTTAAATTTCGGCCACACACTTGCCCATACGATCGAACAACATTTTCACTATGAGCGGGAAAGCCATGGAGAAGCAGTGGGGATCGGTATGTATCAGATCACTAAGATCGCTGAAGAAAAAAATTTATGCCAACCGGGTACTGCAATGGAAATTCAGCAGCTCTTAAAGTCCTACGGACTTCCGGATGCCTGCAATCTGCCAATGCATGTGCTCACAGATGCTATTTCACTGGACAAGAAAAATCTGAACAATCATCTGAACCTGGTGCTTCTGCATCAGATTGGTGAGAGTTATGTATATCCTGCGGATCTTACATTTTTTGATCACGCAGATGAAATCTAAAACAGGAGGAAACCGCTTATGAAACAGATTACCGGACGTACAGGACTCACCGGACTTCTTGGAAGCCCGGTTGCACACAGTATCTCTCCTATGATGCACAACACTTCTTTTGAGCATCTCGGACTGGATTACGTCTACCTTGCATTTGATGTGGGAACAGAAAAACTTTCTGCTGCCGTAGAGGGACTTCGTGCCATGAATGTACGTGGTTTCAATCTGACCATGCCTGACAAAAATAAAATGTGCGAGCTTTGTGACAAACTCTCCCCTGCTGCTGAAATTTCCGGTGCAGTCAATACCGTCGTAAATGATCATGGGATTTTGACCGGGCACACAACCGATGGAACCGGATATATGCTTGCAGCAAAAGACGCCGGTTATGATCTGACCAGAAGAAAGATGACGCTTCTTGGTGCAGGCGGCGCTGCCACTTCTATTCTGGTTCAGGCGGCTTTGGATGGATTGGCAGAAATCTCTGTGTTCAGCATCCATGACCAGTTTTATGCCCGTGCCGAGCAGATTGTTCAGACATTAAATGAACGGACAAACTGTAAGGTACAGCTGTTTGATTTTGAAGACGATTCCATCCTTCGAAGAGAGATTGCAGACAGCTATATTCTGACCAATGGAACTTCTGTTGGGATGGCTCCGAATACAGATTCCTCCATCATCACAGATCCATCGTTTTTCCACAAAGATCTTATCGTTTCTGATGTGATCTACAACCCAAAAGAAACGAAGCTGCTGCGTCTTGCCAGAGAAGCCGGATGCCCGACCTTTAACGGACTCTATATGCTGCTCTATCAGGGTGCAGAGGCCTTTAAAATCTGGACCGGACAAGAGATGCCGGTTAAAAAAATCAAAGAGCTATATTTTCAATAAATAATGATAGAAATGAGCCTATTATGAATACATCTACACGATTTCGAAAGACCATCAAAAACTTATATTTGTTGTTAGATCCAAAGCAAAAAAGAAACTTTATCCTGATTCTATTTATCATGACAGGTTCTTCTGCGCTTACCCAATTTACACCGAAAGCAATCGGTTGGCTCACAGACGATATTTTATCGCAGACCTCTATTCAATTTATAAAGGTAATCCCCGTATTGCTTCTGATTTTAATTGTTACCGTATTCAATGAGCTGCTGAAAATCCTTCGCCGGATTCTGGTAGAAGATACTGCTACAAAAACAAAAAAAGCTAGAAACCTGGCGATTGTCGCTCTTTTAAAAGCACCTTTATCCTATTTTAAAGAACATATGACCGGAAATATCCACGGTCGGCTGAACCGTTGCCTGGAAGGTACGATCAATCTGGAAAAACTTCTTTTCATGGACTTTGCACCTGCTGTTTTTAATAGTATTGCTGCAATCATTGTTATCTTACTGACACTCCCTGTTGCGTTAGCTCTTCCGATGCTCCTTGTCATACCAATCGGAATTGCCATCGTCATCCGGCAGATCAGTACCCAAAAAGGAATTCGGATTGAATTGTTACATACCAAAACATCTATGGATGGTACTGTGGTGGAACTTTTAAACGGAATCGAGACCATTCGAATGACAGACAGTATTCAAACAGAGCAAATACGATTTGACAGTAAATCCGAATTTTTAAGAACCAAAGAAATGAAGCATCACCTGCAAATGGCGAAGTATGATAGTCTGAAATTTATGAACGAGGCTTTTTTCACCGTGTTAATGATCGGGGTTTCTGCCTATCTTGCAACAATTGGCATGATCAGTGTTGGCTCTGTGTTAACTTCATACCTCTGTTTTTCACAATTGATCAAACCGTTGGAAGAACTTCACCGGATTTTAGATGAACTGTCAGAAAGCCTAATCCTTGCAGATGATTTTTTCAGCATAACTGAAATTCCAAATGACTTTTCCTATATCTCCACAGCAGCAAAACCAGCTAAAACTTCATCTGGGCCACTTTTGATCCTCCAGCATTTAACATTTGGATACCAAAAAGACCGTCCTATTCTCAATGATTTTCATCTTACGATTGAACGGGGAACATTTTGGGGAATTGCAGGACCAAGTGGCTGTGGAAAATCGTCTTTGATCAAAGCCATCTGCAAATTAGAGCCTTGTGAAGGAAAACTCATACTCGACGGAAAAAATATCATGGATATTTCCCGGTCGGAACTTTCTGAAATCATCGCCCTCGTTCCACAAAATCCATTTTTAATTGCAGGAACGATCTATGAAAATATATGTTATGGTCTCACACGCACACCAAGTTCCCAAGAAGTACAAGAAGCGATTGAAAGCTCCTGTTTGTCGGATTTTATCGCCTCTCTTCCAGAAGGTCTTCACACCCGGCTGGCTGAAGGTGGAACCAACCTTTCCGGAGGTCAAAAGCAAAGAATTGCAATTGCCCGCATTTTTTTAAGAAATCCGCAGCTTCTTATTTTAGATGAGGCAACTTCGGCACTTGACAACACTTCCGAACGCTTGATTCAACATTCTATTGAAGCGCTGAAAACGAAACGGAACATGACTATTATCTCCATTGCACACCGATTGACTACCTTAAAAAACTGCGACACCATTCTTGTAATGGATCAGGGAAAGATTGTGCAAAAAGGGACTTTCAATAACTTGTTGGATACACCTGGAATTTTTGCAGATATGTATCACGGAAAACTAAAATAAAAAAGCGGACTGATTTAGAGTAGTTTCTAATCAGTCCGCTTAACACGTTCCCTGCAGAAATTGAACCCACATCTAGTGCTTAAGAGAATACTTTTCTTTAACGAGTTCATAAATGAAGTTCTAATTGCTCGCGTTGTCTACAGTCTAATGCATTCACAATGGTATGCCCCCCTGCTTATCCTTTGATTTCCCACGGATTTTCCTCGCCCTGCTCATTCAGACAACAACTCAGGATGGAATGTTTTACCATATCACTGACTGCCTGGTCGGTATAAAATGCCATATGTGGTGTCACAACCACATTCGGAAAGGCCCGCAAAATGGACAGATCGTGTTTTCTTAAGCACTGTGCCTTCAAATCTTTATAATAAAGTCCAAATTCATCTTCAATCACATCCAGACCTGCCGCTCCAACCTTTCCTGACTCCAGCCCTTTGATCAGCGCTTTTGTATCGATCAGTCCTCCTCTTGCCGTATTGATCAGGACAACTCCATCTTTCATCTGTGACAATGCACTTTCATCAATCATATGAAAGTTGGATTCAAATAACGGCATATGAAGAGTAATCAGATCACACTTCTGATAAATTTCATGGATATTGTCCACATATTCTGCATATTTTTTCACCTTCTCTGCCTGATAGACGTCATAGGCATAAATCTTACATCCAAATCCACTCAGATCCCGGATCACTGCCTGTCCGATCTTCCCTGTTCCAATGACTCCTACCGTAAAATTATGCAGCTCTTTTCCCTGAATTCCCGGCAGAGAAAAATCATTGATCTCTGCCCGTTGGCAAATCCGTTTCATGTTTCGAATGGACATCAAAATCAGCAGCATCGTATAATCTGCCACACATTCCGGTGAATATGTCACATTGCTGACTTTCATACCACACTCCTTCGCTGCTTCCAGATCAATGTGGTCATACCCGATTGTTCTGGTTGAGATCATCTTGACCCCCAGTTCCCGAAATTTTCTTACAAGCGCTGCATCGATCTTACTCGTGAGAATACTGATATAGTCGTATCCCTCCGCAAGATGCGCATTCTCCATGGATGGACCCTGATAACAGATTCCAAGTTCTACTCCATACTCCCTGGAAAATTTCTGGAAATACTCATCCTCATCAAATTTCCGGTAACTATATACAAATAATTTCATTTTGTATCTTGTCCTCCTCTTCCGTCTAACCCATAATGGCGGATTGCCTGTGCGATCCCGCCTTTTTCTACTTCTGCTGTCACGTACTCCGTAAAAGGTTCCAGACCTTTTGCGTGATTTCCCATTGCAATTGTATGAGCTGCGTACTGGAACATGGAAAGATCATTCATGCTGTCTCCAAACACATACGCCTGATCCAGCCCCAAACCAAACTTTTTCAAGATCATATCGCATGCTGTTCCTTTGCTATACCCTTTTTGTATGATTTCATAGGCATTGCCTCCGCGGTCGATTGCTTCCATATCCGTTTCAATGAAGCTGAAAAATTCCGAAAGATTGCTTCTCTCATCCGCATAAATAAACACCTTGTCATAGATAAAATCATCTTTTTCCAAATAACATTCCCGTCCCAGTCCACTGGAGTGAAAATATCTCCTGGATGTCTCCAGACGTTCAAACCGGGAGATTCTCTCCGGAAGATAAATATCCTCTGTTCCTTCCGCGATTCCATCCAGGTTGCACTCTGCCATTTTATTCAAAATTTCTCTGCCTCGTTTTTTCTCGATGCTTCTTGTAAACAATACCTCATCATGATATGTCAGATACGTTCCGCACCCGCATAAATATCCATCAAATGCGAACTGCTTTAGTTCTGCCGGAATGGAGCACATCGTCCTTCCTGTATTAATAAACAACAGATGACCTTTTTTCTTCACTTCCAGAAGCGCCTCTATCGCACTCTTGGGAATTTCTTTTGTCTCTTCACTCAATATCGTTCCATCAATATCAAAAAATAATGCTGCTTTTTTCATATGTCACCCCTGATTTCTCATTCACTTTTCGAATTAACTGTATCACTCTTTTTCTAAAAAGTCTACCTTAAGCATAATTTCTCATTTTCCTGAATATAGTAGGAATAAATGAACTTCCGGAGCCTTTCTATGAACATAACCCAATCTGATCACAAGATCCTCATGCGCTGTTTCGGCCGCATTCTGCTTCTGGCAGCTGCCTTTTTCCTCGGTTCTGTTGCAGGAAAAATTGAACATTCGGCTCGTTCCGCCCCTGTATCCGGTTCCATACTGTCAGCCTCTGAAAACTGGGGACTTAGTTTTCCAGAGGAAGGAAAACTTCCAACCGCCAACGCTTCCATTGAAGATTTGAAGCAATATGCTGCCTATTATGCGCAGGATACAGAAGAAAAAATTTTATATCTGACCTTTGACTGCGGATATGAGAACGGGGCAACTCCTGCTATTTTAGATGCATTAAAGAAACACCAGGTTCCTGCGGCTTTCTTCGTAGTCGGCAATTTTGTCCGTGACAATCCTGATCTGATCCAACGTATGACAAAAGAAGGACACACAGTAGGGAACCATACTTTCAGTCATCCGGATATGTCTAAAATTTCTTCTCTTGAAAGTTTCCAAAAAGAACTTTCCGCTGTAGAAGCTCTGTATCAGGAAATCACCGGTACTGACATGATAAAATACTATCGTCCCCCACAGGGAATTTACAGTACCGAGAATCTGAAAATGGCACAAAGCCTGGGATACCACACCTTTTTCTGGAGTCTTGCCTACGTTGACTGGCAGCAGGATGCGCAGCCTACTCATGAAGAAGCTTTTGACAAACTCCTGTCCCGCGTACATCCCGGAGCCATCGTACTGCTGCATAATACTTCTCGAACAAACGGAGAGATCATGGATGAACTGCTTTCCAAATGGGAAGAAATGGGATATACTTTTGGTTCTCTGTCGGATCTTATCAAAGAGTCTGTATAAAAACTAAGGACAGCACTTCCACCTGATATGCTGTCCTTTGAATCTGTATTTTATTTTTTCTTTCTGGCTTTGAAACCTTCTACAATCTGAACCATCTCCTGGGATGGATTGGAAATCACCGCCGTCTGAAATACTTTACACGGTGGTGCCAACTTTACACTCTCCACTGCCGCTGTAACAGCTGATACGCTTCCGCTTACGAAAACCAGGGCATGCCCTCCGCACTTTGTATCCTGTGTCTCATAAGAAACTTCGGCAGTCTTTAACATCCGATCCAGTACCAGAACCGCATTTGCCTCCCCAAGGACTTCTACCAGTCCAAATGCTCCGTATGTCATATTAGTCTCTCCTTATTTTGTAATCGTCATTGCAATCGCCGTTTCTGTCTCCTCTGACGGGGATGCGATCACCGTGTGGGAAACAACTTTTGCGATCGGCTCTGCCGTCCGGATCGCCACTTCCATCGCTGCTTTCACATCCGAAATACTTCCCCGCATCTTTACACAGGCACCTGCTCCCAGACGGTTTCTCTCCACTCCCTGAATCTGTACTGCTGCTGCCTTTGCCGCCGCATCTAGTGCCACAAAACATGCGCACTCACTGTCCAGCTCAAATATTCCAATTGCCATACCATGATATTGTTCGGCCATACTTACCTCCTTCACTCAAAAACCTCTCTTCTTTGTTTTTCAGTATTTTTATTATACTTGGCTTTTTGTTTAATTTCAACCTACCAGTCCATTTTTGTTTTTCCAAACTTTTGTTGTGAATTGCTTTTTCATTCCGATTCCGCTAAAATAGAACTGATTTCAAATTTTATGATACAAAAAGAAAAGGAGACTCTATGATCCGAATTGCAATTGTTGAAGATGACGATTCCTATATCCGGGCACTCACCGGATATCTGGAGCAATATGGGGAACAGCATTCCCTTTCCTTCCATACCACCATCTTTCATGACGGGCTGGATATCGTCACAGATTATAAAGCTGACTACGACATCATTCTTATGGATATCCAAATGAAACATCTTGATGGAATGACGACCGCAGAAAAAATCCGAAAGCTGGACGAAGACGTGTCTTTTATTTTTATTACATCCACCGTTTCGTTTGCCGTACAGGGATATCTTGTGGATGCTCTTGGATATGTGGTCAAACCGGTATCTTACCTTGCCTTTTCTCAGATTCTTGGAAAAGCAATTAAAAAAGTAACTCAGAAGCAACAGAAAAATTACCTGACAATTGAAGTAGAGGGCGGTCAGATGCGTCTGGATATTGGTCAGATCTATTATATTGAAAGCCAGCGGCATCATGTTCTCATCCACACAGAAAAAGGAGATTTTCTTACAACCGGACCTTTGAAAAAGATCGAAGCGCTGCTGAATGAAAAGGGATTTTCCAAATGCCATAATGCCTATCTCATTCATTTGATGCATGTAACGGGCATTGTACAGAACAATGTGATCCTGTCTGATTCCACAACACTGCCTGTCAGCCGCGCCAAAAAGAAAGCTTTTCTAGAGGCTCTGACAGACTATATGGGAGGTGTCACCCGATGAATCTGACCACTTTGATGGATACCCCCAGACTTTATACTGCATTGGCTGAATGGGGCGCCTGCCTGGTATATATCTTCCTCCTGCGCCGAAAAATGTCCGGCTTGAAACTGTCATTTTTCCTAGGAGGAAGCCTGATTGTTTTTGTTGCCTATCATGAATTTGCAGGAACTCTTCCGATCTACTTCTGGATTCCCTGTATGATCGGAGCTGCCTTTTTAATGTGTGCACTTCTGCATCTTCTCTGTGATACAACCTGGCTGGATGCATGGTTCTGTTGTGCAAAAGCACTGGTCCTTGCGGAATTTGCAGCTTCGCTTCACTGGCAGCTCTATGTCTGGTGGACGCTGACCTATGGAAAGCTCAGTCCGGCTTTTGCAGTTGTCACAATGACAGTGCTGTATACAGGCATCTATGTGGGATACTATTTTCTGGAACGAGGACATTTTCCGACAGACGAACGACTTCAGATCAATGGGAAGGAACTTCTCAGCGCCGTTCTGATTGCTCTTGGTGCATTTGCCATCAGTAATATCAGTTTTGTTATGCCAAACACCCCGTTTTCCAGTGCTACCAGTTCGATTCTATATGTCCGTACACTGGTAGATTTTGGTGGACTTGTTATGCTTTTCTCCATGCAGGAAAAAAGAGAAGAACTCCGAATGCGCAGCGAAAATCAGGCCATGAACATCCTGCTGCAGCGTCAGTATGATCAGTATCGTCTCTCGATTGACAATATTGAACTCCTGCGAAGAGAATTTCATGATCTGAAACATTATATGATCGCCATCCGTTCTGAACAAGACCCGAAAAAGAAGGAACAATATCTCTCCGAAATGGAAGAGGCGATCCATACACAAGAAGCATTCACCAATACTGGAAACAGTGTACTGGATGTGGTTTTAACAACCAAAAGTACCTATTGTATGCAAAAACATATCACTTTTACCTGCATGGCAGACGGCAAACTGATCTCTTTCATGCACGTCAAAGATATCTGTTCTATTTTTGGAAATGCACTGGACAACGCCATTGAATGTGTCTCTCAATTTGATGACCCGGAGAAACGACTGATCACGCTGTCCATGTATCAAAAAAATCAGCTGTTGATGATTCAATGTGAAAACTATACAGATACAATCCTTCATTTAAAATCGGATCAACTTCCGTCTACAACAAAACAAAACGCCGGGTATCACGGCTACGGACTAAAAAGTATCCAGCACGCAGCTCAAAAATATGGCGGTTCCATGACACTTCATGCGAAAGACCATTGGTTTACTCTGCAGGTGCTGATCCCGCTGGATACTTAGATACAAAAAGGGAGAAAGTTTTTTGTGCTTTCTCCCTTTTGCTCTCCGCATTTCTATTTTCCGGCCTCCAGCTTTTTCTTATATTCTTTATTGGCTTTGCGGTTTGCAAAGAACCCTCTAATCACCTTCCCCATTCCTTTCATGAAATGTCCGTTGACCACTTCTGTCATACCCTCTGCCATTTTCATACTGACGGCACCATGTGTCATCTTTGCAATGCCGCGGAATGGCATATTATAAATGAAGAGGGTATTCAAATCCGGTTTTCCCTTATCCTCACTTTTCTTTTTCAGATTTGTGAGAATCTTGTAGATCATTCTTGCCAGTCTGCTCTTTGCATAATACATCTGGCAGATTGCGTCATTCATTCCCAGTTCACCGCTCCACTTTCCATCCGGGATCGGTTGCTTCAGAAGTGCTTCAAATTCTGCATCCGGTACATCTCTGATAATCCCCGAGAAATATGACGGCATTTTTTCAGCGTCATATGGCATTGTACCAGTTGTTCCTTCTATTTCCAGTGTCTCTCTCAATCGGATATCTAATGCACATGCGCCAATACAGATTTCATATTTTCCTGCTTCCTTTTCCCAGCGGTCTGTCTCTACATTCCAGTAACGGAATGTCTTATCATCAAACGAAATCTGTACTTTTCTGCTTTCTCCTGCTTTCAGGAATACTTTTGCGAATCCTTTTAATTCTTTATCCGGACGGAAAATCTTTCCTTTCGGTGCACATACGTACATCTGAGCTACTTCCGCACCATCCATCTTTCCGGTATTCGTCAGTACAAATTCAACTCCATCCGCCGTTACTCTCAAGTCTGAGTATTCAAAAGATGTATACGACAGACCATATCCAAACGGATACTGCACTCTCACTTTACTTGTATCATAGTAACGATATCCAACAAACAGACTCTCCCGATATTCCGAATTACGCTCTGTACTTGGAAAATATTTAAATGCCGGAGTATCCTCATAGCGAACCGGATATGTCTCACTGAGTCTTCCGGACGGATTGGCTTTTCCGGTCAGCACATCCAGCATGGCTCCTGCAGAAGCCTGTCCGCCAAGATATCCGTGCAACAATGCCTTACAGCAGGAATGCCACGGCATCTCCACTGCAGATCCCGCACTTAATACACCTACAATATTGGAGTTTACTTTTGCCATTGCTTCCAGAAGCTCCACCTGATTCTGCGGAATCCGCATGTGCGTACGATCCAGTCCTTCTGATTCACTCAATTCATCCAGGCCGAAGCAGTAAATAACCACATCTGCCTTCTCCGCAAGATTCACTGCTTCCTTTTTCAGTACTTCATCTGCTTCTCCTGTTCTCTGATATCCTTTTGCTGTACCAATACACTGAATCGGATAACTGCTGATCATCTGTTCCATTGTTTCTACTTTCGTTGGATTCACCAGAGAAGAACCTGCCCCCTGGTAACGAGGAACAGATGCAAAATCTCCGATCAGTGCCACTCTTGTATTCTCTTTGAGAGGAAGCAGCTGGAACGGTTTTTCTTCATTTTTAAGCATCACAATACTCTCTCTTGCAGCTTTTTTCGCAAGCGTATGGTGAGCTTCCCGGTCAAATTCACGCGCACGTTTTTCTCTGTTCTTTGCCAGTGTCAGTACTGCATCCAGAAGATCGTCCGTACACTGATCCAGTTCTTCCATGGAAAGGCGTCCCTCTTCTAATGCCGCCAGAACTTCCCGTGCCGCATCCAGTCCCGGCGCCGGCATCTCAAGATTAGAGCGACAGGCAACTCCTTTTACATGATCGTTCGAAGCCCCCCAGTCAGTGACTACAAGTCCGTCAAATCCCCACTCTTCTCTTAAAATTTCTTTTAACAAATGCTCATTTTCATTTGCATAGACTCCATTGACCTCGTTATAACTGGTCATGATGGATTTTGCTTTTCCTTCTTTAATTGCAATTTCAAACCCGGTCAGATAAATCTCCCTCAGTGTCCGTTCATCCAATACCGAATTCATTGCCATCCTGCGAAGCTCCTGGCTGTTAACAGCAAAATGCTTCGGACATGCATAGATTCCCTGACTCTGGATTCCTCTTACATAAGATGCAGCCATCTTTCCCGCCAGATAAGGATCTTCAGAAAAATATTCAAAATTCCTTCCACACAGAGGGCTTCGCTTAATATTCAGTCCCGGTCCCAAAAGTACATCTACGCCTAATGCTGATGCTTCTTCTCCAAGAGCCTTTCCAATCTCTTCACCCAACGATTCGTCCCAACTGTTTGCAATCGTAGCTGCCGTCGGAAAACAGGTAGCCGGAACAGATGCATTCAATCCGAGATGGTCGCCTTCTCCTTCCTGTTTCCTCACTCCATGAGGACCATCTGAAAAAAACGCCGCCGGAATTCCAAGTCGTTTGATCTCTCTTGACTCCCACTCGGACACTCCACTCAATATCGCTGCTTTCTCTTCAACTGTCATTTTCGCAATGATTTCTGCGTGTTTCATATCTCTCACCTTTCACTTCTTTATCTCTTCATTTTTCTGAAGACTACTCTATCACAAATCCGTAGAAACGGGGAGATTTCTGCACAACTGGTTGTTCTATCATCATAAATGGACCAACAACTACGTATCTTTCTCTTCAATCTGAGCCAGAAGTCTGGCAATCTGTGCATCCTTTTGTGCTAACTGCTCCTGATTCTTCTGTAACTCTTCTTCACTGTGTTTCAGCTGCTCCTGACTCCTCTGCAACTCTTCTTCACTGTGCTTCAGCTGCTCCTGACTCCTCTGCAACTCTTCTTCATTCTTCTTCAGCTGCTCCTGATTCTTCTGCAGTTCTTCTTCACTCTGCCTTAGCTGCTCCTTCTGCGCCTTAATTTCTCTCTCCTGCTCTTCAATCATAAATTTCACCGTATTACGGTCCAGTTCCTGCAATTCTTTTGAAAACATACGTACCACCTCTTCTACATTCTCACAAATGTCATAAATTTCCTGATACATGTCTCTAAATTCGGGATACTTTTCGACCAGCTCTTTTACTTTTTCCGGAGTATCATTACTTAAAAAGGTAAGCCATGCATCAAGCTTGTTTTCGATAATTTTATTGTGCGTGGTTTTCCGGAAAATGTCAAGCGGCACCAAAACGTATTCCTGCAGCAGATTCACAGAAAGTCCGGTATCAAACTGCTGCTTTGCCCGATGGATACAGGTATTCGGAAATTCCTGAAATTCTTTTGTACTTTTTTCGATAAATACGATTGTATATACATTTTTCACATCACGATATGTAAAATTTCTCTTTTTTCTACTCTTGACACTCTTATACTGCCGAAGAAGCAGATCGGCGGAATAGCACGCACACCGCTCTCCCGGAAAAAGATATCCGATACGCTGAATCTCTACATTCGCCAGACTTCCGTCCATGAGCTCTACCACAATATCCATAATAACAAGACTCTGCTCATCTGCAATTCTCGTTCCGTCACTTGGTATAACCTGACGGATCTTCACTTCTGTCCCCAGGATACAGGACAACAGCTCCTCCAGTCGATCCGGATGATAGATCGGGCTTAATATCTCCTTTCCAAACCCGTCATACAACACCTTGACTCCCCGCATCCCTGAACAGAACTTCAGAAAATCTCTCTGCTGTAGTTCTGTCCAGCTCTCATATTCTGCGAGCAGATTCTCATCACTCTTGATCTCTCCTATAATTGCTTCTTCGGTCCGAATATTCGGAAATAATTGTTTTAATGTTTCTGACATACACATACTTCTCCTTTTGTTGATTGATTTTTTGAAACTGCTCTTGAATCAGAATACTGATTTGAATCTGGATGCTTAAGATAAGGCAATACGCCTGAAAGATTTTTCGACTGCTGTGATATCAGCGTGTTTGGCATCCGATATAGCTATAGTCTAACATAGAATTTCTAGTGAATCTATAAATAAAATAAAAATTTTTTCTAAAAAAAGAAAACACTGCGATTTTCTCTATGGTATACTTAAAGAAATTACTGACACCATTTCATAAAATAAAACATCGCAAAGGAGACTCACTATGAATATTGAAAAAATCGAAACCAATCGCTTATATTTGCGTCCTTTCACAAAAGATGATGCCTTATTTGCAATCAGTATCTGGAACGATCCCGAAATGGGAGAATATCTCGGCGATCCTGCTCTGGAAACGATTGATCCGGAATATGTAAAAGAAATAGAAGCATTAGGAGACGATCCCATCTGCTGCTATTTGATCGCAGAATCAAAAACTACAGGGGAACGAATCGGAACCTGCAGTTTTATCCCTCTGAAAGATCAAACTGTATATGATATTGCCTACTGTGTCAACAAATTACACTGGCGCAAAGGCTATGCCACAGAGATGATACAGGGTATGATCGCCTACGCAAAAGCACATAACGGAAAACGGATCTCGGTTAAGATTGATCCGGACAATGCCGCTTCAAATGGTGTCGTCAAAAAATTGGGATTTAAAGTTGTTCACACAGGCAGCTATGTCAAACGCGGAGAAAACAAAGTCTGCCCTGAGTATACTTACGAACTTCTGCTTTCTTAAAAATACCCAAAAAATCCGAAAAGAATCCACATATTAAAGGATTCCTCTCGGATTTTTTACAAATATAGAAAGAGTATTGCTCTCTTATCTTCTATAATTGATTCAATATATTTAACATTTCTCTTTTTTCACTTTTACTTTTTTCTTTTTTGTACAGCCCATAAATCCAAGTGCAATCAGTCCCAGCATCACGGCATCAAATGCAACATATCCGTAAATCCATCCCGGAACTCCCACTCTTGCATGTTCCAGCGCATTGCTGTTTGCAACTACATATAAAATGTTGTGACAGGCTTTTCTCATGAGCTGACGGCCTTCGGCTGTCTCATCGATGGTGATCTCCTTTTGAGTAGAACTCAGCATCATATCATTTCCTGCTGCAATTGCCTGATCTGCGTTCTGAAAATCGCCCATCATCGCATTATCTGTGATGACAAATCCTTCAAATCCCCATTCGTCTCTTAAAACATTCTGAAGCAATGGTTTGCTTGCACCTGCCCATGTTGCTCCGATTCGGCTCCATGTCGTCATAATTGCTTTTGACTCGCCTTCTTTGACAGAAAGCTCAAACGGTTTGAGATAGATTTCTCTCATCGCTTGTTCATTACACCAGTTTGCACCGCCGATCGCATTTGTCTCCTGGTCATTCAATGCGAAATGTTTGATATAGGTATACACATTTTTCTCGTTGCAGCCGCGAACCATTGCTGCTCCCATCTTACCGGACAATAATGCATCCTCTGAATAATATTCAAAGTTTCTTCCGCTGAATGGTGTACGATGAATGTTCATAGCCGGACCATAAATTCCAGATACTTTGTTCGCATACGCTTCATCACCCAAAGCCTCACCAAATGCTTCCGGTAACTCTGTATTCCATGTTGAGCCCACTACAACCGCACTTGTATACTGATTTCCTTTTGTTCCGTTGATCAGTCCGTTGAGTCCTGCCGGTCCGTCTACATCCAATACCTCCGGTTTTCCGACAGATCCGATCCGAACTGACTGCCATCCGCTCATTCCGATCAGTTGTTCCATATCTTTGATCGATAACTGCTCTAACAACTGCTCCCATTTTGGATCATCGTATGGTAATCCTTTTACATCTTTGAGAGTCAGTCCGTGTTTTTTGAATACAATATCCTCTGCGTCCGGATCTGTCTCAACCTTTGTATTTTGTAATGCTTTGAGTACTTCCTTAGATGGAGCCTGATCCTTTGCCTTTTCTTTTGGCATTGTACCTTCCCAGTCCGCGCGGCTTACATAAGTAATATCTCCAGCCACATCATCAAACTGGTTGGTTGCTTCTACAAGGTCACTTTCTCTATTGACCACAGTTTCTTTTACTTTGTATGTACGCTGATCAATGACATCATGACTGTTTTTCATCAATTTGATCGCGTAATCCCCTTTTTCCAGAACATAGGCTTTTGCATCTTTGTAATCATAACTTGCCATATCTTCTTTCATAAAGGACAGTGTAAGTGTCTGGCTTTCGCCCGGTTTCAACACATCTGTTTTGTCAAATGCTGCCAGAACAACATGTGATTTTTCAATCCCACCCTTTGTATATGGTGGAGTATAGTATAATTGAACAACCTCTTTTCCAGGAACTTTTCCTGTATTTGTAACAGTAACATCAACACTGATAGAATCTCCATCTGCAGAAAGTTCACCCATCTTCTGCTCGAATGTCGTATATGACAGACCATATCCAAATGGATACTGTACTGTTTCTTCATAATTAATATAACCATCCTGTGCGGCAGTTTCATAATAACGGTATCCGACATAAATACCTTCCTGATAATTCATGAATTTGTATGGTGCCACGCCTCCGAGCATTCCGCCATTTTCATGTTCTGTTCCTGTATAAGTAAAATCACCGATATTCATGTATGCCGGACTTGAAGTTGCATCATAAGCATAGGTATCTACCAGACGGCCGGATGGGTTTACCTCTCCGCAAAGTGCGTTGGCAACACCCTGTAACCCAACGGATCCAGGTCCACCGATCCACATTGCAGCGTCTACTTTCTCATTTTCAAGGAATCCCAATTCCATCGGAGAAGAAGAGTTGATCAACACGATTACTTTTTCAAAATTTTCTTTTACCATGTCAAACATTGCTTCTTCATTTTCTGTCAGCTCCATGTAATGTCTGCCCTCTGTACCGCCTTCGTATGCTGCCATATCCATCGGCATATCAGCACCTTCACCGCCAGCACGGCCAAACACAACAATCGCTGTATCAGAAAAGTCCTTTGCATGTTCCAGAAGTCCATTTTCATAGTTGTCTACAGAAGGCTCTTTGACACTATAATCACTCAATGCGATTGTAACTCCGTTTTTTGCCTTTGCTTCATCATTTTTTTGTTTGTAGAAATCTGACAGTTCTTCATTTACTTCGATTCCCACATTTTCCAGTGCAGTCTTTAAATTGACATTTTTGCTTTCATCCGCTGCTCCGGATCCGGAACCTCCATAGATGATCGCATCAGATGCAAATCCGAATACATTTGCCTTCGTTTCTGTCATAGGAAGTGCGTTTTTCTCATTTCTAAGTAATACAAGCCCCTCTTCTTCAATCTGTTCTGTCACTTCTCTTGCCACCTGTGTCTCATTGACAACCGTTTCTGGATCTGCTGTATTTCTATGTAAAAACTGGTTGATCATCACATAAAAATTCATAACTGCCAAATTGATAACTATCACAACTGCTAATAATACACACAACAATGCCGAAAAGATTTTCAACATTCTTTTATTTTTTCTTGCCCTGTAAATCCACATTGCAAGAATAAAAACAGCAGTCACTACTGTTCCTGCGAAAATTAATCTTGTAATTAATCTTACGTTCGCTCCTATCGGATTTTTGAAGATCATAGATGCGACAATTGCAATCACGATCAAAATCCCTGCGGTCAGAACTGCGGTTTTCGCAATCCGTTCGACACTCCAGCCTTTCTTTTCTTTCATAAACCTTTTCTCCTCTTTCCGTTCTGTATTTTATATTACTTCTTTTTTGTCTCTCCTTCTGGAAAGATAATCTTAAATACAAAGAAGAATATAACCATGGACACGCCTCCTGTGACAAATGTCACAAGAATATTATATATTGCCGGCGGAACCAGAGCCGATGCGATCGGCATCCACAGATTGTTGAATCCGTTGCAGATCAGCGAAATCAAAATCCACGCTATAAAATACCACATTGCCTGATATACAGGATTTCCGTGGCTTTTAAATGTAACATTTCTCTGCAGCGGAAAATTGATACACTGTGCAACAAATGAGCCCACTTCATAGCTGATAAAGTATCCGAGTCCTCCACCGATCAGCACCGCACCAGATGCATCTCTCAAGACATTATACCCCAATAAGCTCCATGTAAATTCCACTCCTGCAATCTTCATCGGCACCTGTGGCCACATAAATTCTGTTCCGGCCAGTTTTTCTCCAAGAATACCCGGCATAAATGTAAAAAACAAATACTGGACTATGGTCACTCCCATGCTGAATACAAAAAAGAATGCGATCTGATATACCCATTTGGAAAGCTTCGGATGCTTCTTTTCGAAATGATTCCATTTTTCCATCCACCAGTTCATCACGTTTCTCACCTCCTTATATGCGCACCTGCCCCTATGACCGGCTTTCTATATCCACACTCTACCACATTTCTTTTTATTTTTGAGTTTTTTTGCACAACTTGCACATTTCACAACACAACTGACAAAAAAGAGACAACAGATGAATGTTCTCCACCTGTTGTCTCCTCTCTTATGCACTATCCCTCCAGCTGTTTCTGCTTTTCATATTTTTTCATCACATAAATGTAATACGGAATCAATGGAATCAATGCCGAAATCCATGCCGCCGGATCTGCAAGGCAAACACCGAAAAAGCTCGTCTTTCCTGCCACCAAAAGTACGATCAGCGCTCTTGCCGCCAGTTCAAACACACCACCAAGCATCGGAACAAGACCGTAGCCCATTCCCTGCAGCGCATTTCGATAGATAAAAATACTTCCTAAAAACGGGTATGCCCAGAACACCGTCCGGAAATAAACTTCCGCTGCATGAAGTACCTCTGTCTCCGTTTTGCTCACAAACAACAATGTCATCTCTTCTCCAAAGAAGTACACCAAAACCATTGTGACCGCACTCCAGACAAATACCATGATCTGCGTGTATCGTACTCCCTTATGTACACGATCCATTTTCCCGGCTCCGCGGTTCTGCCCCACATATGTAGCAACTGTGGCGCCAAACGCAGTAAATACTGTCACGATAATATTCTGCAGTTTCCCTGCCGCAGAAAAACCTGCCATGTACACTGCACCATAAATATTGACCGCTCCCTGCACAATGATCGTTCCAATCGCCGTAATAGAAAACTGCAGTCCCATGGGAATTCCCAGAGCAAGAAGCCGTCCCATACTCTGCCAGGAAATCCTAAAATCCTCTTCCCTAAGCCGCAGGATCGGAAATTTTTTCGCAATGTATACAAGACACAGAAGTGCGGAAATTGCCTGTGCGATCACGGTCGCATATCCGCAGCCTTCCACGCCCATTCCAAAATTCACGATAAATACAATATCCAGAACCACATTGATAATCGCGGAAATGATCAGAAAGTATAATGGTGATTTGGAATCGCCCAAAGCCCGCAGCACTGCCGCAAGTGCATTGTATGCCGCAGTTACGGTCAGCCCACCATAGATGACTGCCATATATCCTTTGATATCTGCCATCAGATTTTCCGGAGAATTCATCAGCCTTAAAATCGGCTCATTGGCAAATTCAAATCCGATCGTCATCACCACAGCAAACGCAATCGTCAGGTAAATGGACATTGCCACATAATGTCGCATCCGTTTCATATCTTTTGCTCCAAACCACTGCGATACCAGAATTGCAAAACCACTGGTCAGTCCCTGCAGCCATCCTGTCACAAAAAACATCAATGAACCGGTACTTCCGATTGCTGCCAGAGCATTGACACCCAAAAACTGCCCTGCAATGATGGAATCCGCAATATTGTAAAACTGCTGGAACACATTTCCCAGACACATCGGAATCATAAACTGAATGATCAGCTTTGCCGGGCTTCCGACAGTCATATCATTTGTCATCTCTTTTTTCATCTTACTTCCCCTCTCTCTCGACTTCCTTCTTTCAACAATTGCAGTCCGATAATCAGCAGCACCGGAAATACGATCGCTGCCAAAAGTCCTGCCTTTAGATTCTCTGAAAATGCTCCTGATACAACGCCTACCACTCCCGGACCGGAAGAACACCCAAGATCTCCCGCAAGTGCCAGAAGTGCAAACAATGCCGTACCGCCTTTCGGACAGGATGCTGCAGCCATACTAAAGGTTCCCGGCCAGAATACGCCCACAGAAAATCCACAAAGCCCACATCCCAGCAGCGCCAGCACCGGATTTGGAGACAATGCGGCAAGCAGATAACTCACAATGCACAAAATTCCGCTTGAGAGCATCATTTTGGGCAATGAGATCCGCTCACTCATCTTCGCATAGAGCAGTCTTGAACTTCCCATCAAAAGTGCAAAAAGACATGGTCCCGCCAGATCCCCGACTGCCTTTTCTACATGCAGCCCTGATTCTGCAAATGCTGATGCCCACTGGGACATTCCCTGTTCGGATGCTCCTGCACAGATCATCAGCAATACTAACACCCAGAAAATTTTCATTTTAAACAACTCTCGCGCAGGAATCCCCTCAACGTCTTCCTCTTCTGCCTGAATCGGTATCATTCCAAAATATACTGCATTCAACGCCGGAAGGATTGCCCAGATCACAGCCAGTATCCTCCAGTTCTCAATCCCCGCAATGGCAAAAAATGCAGTCGAGATCAGAATCACGCCTACATGCCCCCAACAGTAAAAAGAATGCAGAAGACTCATCGCAGCAGCCTTTCGCTCTGTCGGACAAGATTCTACAATCGGGCTGATCAGCACTTCGATCAATCCGCCTCCAATTGCATAACAAAATACTGCCAGAAGCAGTCCTGCATACGCATCCGGAAAAACGGACGGAAACACTGCCAGTCCCACCAGGCCAACTGCTCCGAAAATATGTGCTGCCACCACACTGTTGCGGTATCCGATCTTGTCCACATATTTTGCGGCCAGCAGATCCACGATCAACTGCACCCCAAAATTAAAGGATACCAAAAGTGCGATCTTATCCAGCGAAATCTCATATGTACTCTGAAATGTCAGAAACAGAAGCGGTGCAAAATTGTTCACGATTGCCTGGGTAATATAGCCAAGGTAACAGGCATTCAATGTATGATTATAGTTTTTTCTGATGTTCATGTCCCTCATCCCTCATTTTTTCATATCAAAAGAGAGTATACCATACATATTTCGTATCGTATACTCTCTTTTTTGTACATTTTTCTATATTTCTCTTCTATCTTGCTCTTTTGAAGCTGATCGTTTTTACACTGCTGCACAGGCAGTTTCCAGGATATCTTCCAGTGCGTTTTTGCTGCTTGTATGGCAGCGGATGATCTCTGCATTGCAGCGGCCTGCTTCTTCCACTGCACACCGCACCATTTTGTGCGAAACAGTATTTGTAAATAAAACGACCAGATCCGGAGTTCCTATCTTTTTGGACAGATTTCCTGACATCTGTGTGAACACTTTTGCTTTACACTGATATTTCTGACATACTTTTTTATACTGACAGACCATTCGGTCATGTCCTCCGATAATAACAATACTCATACGCACCTCCTGAATTTTCCTGTATGTTCCCGTTTGTTAGTTATAACTAACTTTAGTTTTATTCTATAGGAACTATTTCAGAAAATCAAGAGGGTTATTATCGATTTTTTCTCAATAACTAGTTTTCATCCAGTAAGTTTTTCATATTGGTCAGGCTGATCGTCAGCGTAGACATATTATGAAGCAGTGCAGACGTTGTAGGCTGCAGGATTCCTGTAACTCCAAGCAGTATCAAAGTGGCATTGATCCCGACAATACTTCTGTAATTTTTCTGGATACGCCGCATCAGCGCCTCACTTAATCTTCTCAACATTACGATTTCCCACAAGTTTTCTGCCGAGATTGTGATATCCGCAATTTCCTGTGCGATCTGCGCACCGTCACGAATTGCAATTCCCACATTTGCTGCCGACAATGCCGGAGAATCGTTGATCCCGTCGCCGATCATAATCACCGTACGGCCGGATGCGCGCTCCTGTTCCACAAATTTTGCCTTATCCTCAGGCAGCACTTCTGAATAATATGCATCCACACCAACTCTTCTCGCCACAGAAGCAGCTGTTTTTTCACTGTCTCCCGTCATCATCACGACTTTCTCAAGCCCTGTTGCCTTCAAAGCACGCACTACATCTGCCGCTTCTTTGCGCAGCGGATCTTCAATACATACAACTGCAGCAAGCTCATGCTCAATGGCAAGATAGAGCAGAGAACATTCTTCCGGAAGTGTTTCAAACTGTCGGATCCACGGTTCTCTGACCGAGCATTTTTCATCTTCAAATACAAAATGATGACTTCCGATCACCACACGTTTTCCTTCGATCGTGGTGGAAATTCCATGTGCAACAATATAATTGACCTTGCTGTGCATCTCTTCATGCTCCAGCCCTCTTTTTCTGGCGGCTTCCACAACAGCCTTTGCCATGGAATGTGGAAAATGTTCCTCCAGACAGGCCGCCATTCTCAGCATCTCATCCTCACTCTGCTCGCAGAAAGAAACCACCTTTCGTACCGTCGGCCGCGCCTCTGTAAGTGTCCCCGTCTTATCAAACACGATCGTTGTGGCATTTGCGGCAGCTTCCATATATTTTCCGCCTTTTACGGTAATATTATGTGCACCTGCCTCCCGGATCGCAGACAGTACCGAAATTGGAATCGCCAGCTTGAGTGCACACGAAAAATCTACCATCAGTACTGCCAGTGCCTTGGTCACATTTCTTGTCAGCAGCCAGGTCAGAATCGTTCCTGCCAGTGTATACGGAACCAGTTGATCTGCCAGATGTTCTGCATGACTCTCCAGATTTGATTTCAATTTTTCAGACTCTTCGATCATGGTCACGATTTTTTCAAAACGGGTTGCTCTGCTCACCGCTTTCACGCAGATGATCAGTTCCCCTTCTTCTACAACAGTTCCTGCATATACATAGCTTTCCGCTGTCTTTTTCACCGGAACTGCTTCTCCTGTCATAGACGCCTGATTGACCATTGCCTCACCGCCGGATACGACTCCATCAAATGGAATCACATTTCCCATGCGGACTACCACAAGATCTTCCGGTTCAATCTGTTTTGCGGGAACAAGAATCTCCTGTTCCTCTCTTAAAAGCCAGACTTTCCCCACATTCAGAGACATGTCGCGCGCCAGATCTCCGACCGATTTTTTATGTGTCCATTCCTCCAGCAATTCTCCGATGCCGAGCAGGAACATGATCGAACTTGCGGTATTCATATCTCTGCGCAGGATGGAAACACCGATCGCAGTGGCATCCAGAGCCGCCACTTCCAGTCTGCCTTTTTTCAGACTCACAATCCCCTGCTGCAGATATTTCAGAGAACGGACACCTGTCCAGACCGCCCGTACCGGTGCCGGTATCAGAAACTTCCCGCCAAAACGCATCACGACCTTCATCAGCAGTTTTTCCTGATATTCTGCGTTCATCTGCCTTCCGGAATGCTCGGTCAGCCCCTCCGGCACTGTTCCCCGATCATACCCAAACTTCTGCAGTGCCTTGATGATTTCCCGCCGTTCCTTTTCATAATAGATCACCGCATCCTGTGTTCTTTCATATACTTTTGCTTTTGTCACATTTTCCAGGTTTACGAGATAATACAGCAGAATATCCGCCTCTTCAAACGTCATTTTCGGCTGCACCATATGCACCCGTATTCTTCCCGGTATTTCATGCTTAATTATAAACTTCAATCAAATCCCTCTTTTTATCTTATGCCTCTTCTGCAAAATCGGTGTTGTCTGCCACTGTCTCTTCTGTTACTTCTTCTGCTTCCTGCTTAAGAGCTGCTTCTTTTGCCGCTCTCTCTTCATTGATCTGTTTTGCTTCCGCCAGAATATCTTCTGCATTTTCCTGTACAGTGGATGCTGTCTTCATAACAGAATCTTTTGCACGAAGCACTGCAGCTGTACAATTTGTATACACTTTTTTTGCATCTTTGCTTGATAACAGCTTCACTCCTGCTGTTCCGAATAAAACACCACCTGCAAAAATTCCTAATTTTTTCATTTTAAATACATCTAACATCTTTTCTTCCTCCTGTAAACTGACTCTCTTTTTCTATCTTACTTATGTTTGTAACCGGTATAAAATACCATTACTGCGCAGCATACTGTTGCCCACGCCCAAAATCGGTGTTGTTTCATCTGTTTCCCTTCTTTCTACAATCCATCGATCACTTGTACTTTCTGGTTACATTACGCTCATTCTAGAACCCTGATTTTCATCCGTCAATCTAAAATCCTTTTATCGAGAAATTTTATCAACTGTTAATTTTAAAAAAGTGCGATATCACAGTGCCATTTTTCAAGATGTTACACTCTGCTGATACCACACTTTTCATTCTGCTTTTATTTACTCGGATTTCTTTGTCTGTTCCACTTCACTGTGACATCCGCCGCAACTTCCGCCGCATCCGGAGCACCCTGCACATCCGCCTTTTTTCCGATCACGGATCGTCGCACGGATTGAAAACGAAACAATTACAATTAAAATGATCAAAATAATACATGTTGCTGCATTCACGATTATCACCTTCTAAATTTCTTTTTTATATATTGTATCAGACTCGAGATTCCAATGCCAACTAAATAAAGAAGTATTACAAACAATACCACGTATCCCATAGATACTGCCGATTTTATTCCGCCCATTTTTTCTCCTTCAGGCTTCTGCCACAGAACGCTTTACACTCACGGCTTTTCCTTTATACGGATCTTTTCTGAATAACAGATATAAGACAACTGCCAGCAGCAGAATCGCAACTACTGTAGACGCTCCAAATGTAAGAGCACCTGTCGCAACACCACTGATCTGATATACCATAAATGTTACTACGTATGCAAATACGTTCTGGAACAGGATTGCAAACCAGAACCATTTTCTGTCATTGAGTTCCTTTGCCATGGTAGCGATTGCTGCCAGACACGGCGAATCCAAAAGGTTAAAGAGCAGGAAACTGAATCCGGCCGCCGCTGACGGGAACCATGTTGCGACACCGTGTGCCACAACTGCCGGGTCTTCTGTATCTCCGGCTACATTTGCCAGAACTCCCATTGTCGTTACGATTGCTTCTTTTGCTGAGAATCCGGAAAGAGAAGCTGCCACCGGCTGCCATTTTCCAAATCCAAGCGGTGTAAAGATCACTGCGATCACACTTCCGATGGATGCCAGAATACTGTCTGCAGAATCCTCTACAGCCCCAAAGCTTCCATCTGTAAATCCATATCCTCCAAGGAACCACATTACGATACAAGCAAGCAGCAGGATCGTTCCGGCTTTTCTGATAAATCCTTTGAGTCTTTCCCATGTATGGATCAGTACTGTCTTCGCCTGTGGAAGGTGATATGCCGGAAGCTCCATTACAAACGGTGCCGCATCTCCGTGGAACGGTTTTGTCTTTTTCAGAATAATTGTGGAAACCAGCACTGCCGCAACACCGATCACGTACATGATAAATGTCAGAGCTCCTGCCGGAAATCCCGTTGCCTCTGAACCGATCACACCAGCCATCAAAGCAATAACCGGAAGCTTTGCACCACAAGGTACAAATGTAGATGTCATAATTGTCAGTCGTCTGTCATTGTCATTCTCAATCGTCTTGGATGCCATAATTCCAGGAATTCCACATCCGGATGAAATCAAAAGTGGAATAAAACTCTTTCCTGAAAGTCCGAATTTACGGAAAATACGGTCCATGACAAAGGCAACTCTGACCATATATCCACAATCTTCCAGAATAGAGAGCAATACAAACAAAATCGCCATCTGCGGAAGGAATCCAAGTACTGCACCCAGTCCGCCGATAATTCCGTTTACGATCAGATCTTCCAGAAATGCTGCTGTACCGATCGCCTGCAGTCCGGATGCCGCCGCATCCTGAATCGCTACTACCAGTACATCATTGGTCCAGTCCGTCACATAAGTTCCAATGGTCATGACTGCAATCGCATATACGACATACATCACACCAAGAAAGATTGGAAGTCCCAGTATCCTGTTTGTCACAATCTGGTCGATTTTATCTGAAGTCGAGAGTTTTTCTTTTGGCTTCTTTACACATTTTTCTACTACATGTGTGATTGCCTCATAACGCTCATTTGTGATAATAGATTCTGTGTCATCATCCAGCTTTTCTTCCAGTCTGGCAGCGATTTTTTCTACTTGATTCTGTACAGATGCAGTCAGTTTTAACTGTTCCAGTACTTTCGCATCGCGTTCCAGCAGCTTGATCGCATACCATCTTTTCTGTTCTTTTAAAACCGATGAAGGCAACTGTTCTTCCATCTCGGAAACAGCCGCTTCGGTATCCTTTGAAAACTTTATTTTTCCTGAAACAATGCTTTCTTTTTTCGCTGCTGTGACAGCCTCTTTCACTACTTCGTGAATTCCGGTTCCCTTTAATGCTGAAGTCTTGACTACCTTACATCCCAGTTCTTTTTCCAGCGCTTTTGTATCGATGCTGATTTTATTCTTTTCCAGCAGATCCGCCATATTCAGCGCAATTACAACCGGAATTCCAAGCTCTAAAAGCTGTGTTGTCAGATACAGATTTCGTTCAATGTTTGTGGCATCCACCAGATTGATGATCGCTTCCGGCTTTTCTTTTAATAAATAGTCACGGCTTACCACTTCCTCCAGTGTATATGGAGACAAAGAGTAAATTCCCGGAAGGTCTGTTACAATTACATCCTTATTCTCCTTACATTTTCCTTCTTTCTTTTCCACCGTAACTCCCGGCCAGTTTCCAACATACTGATTGGCACCTGTCAGAGCATTGAACATCGTCGTTTTTCCGCAGTTTGGATTTCCTGCCAAAGCAATTTTAATCGCCATCACTCTCTCCCTTTCCTTTCTTTACTCCATCTCAATACAGTCCGCATCGTCTTTTCGCAAAGACAATTCATATCCGCGGATCGTGATCTCGACCGGATCACCAAGCGGAGCCACCTTGCGTACATAAATCTGGCTGCCTTTTGTAATTCCCATATCCATGATACGGCGTTTTAAGGCACCCTCGCCATGAAGCCGTTTCACTTTTGCAGTCTCACCCACGGCAATATTTCGCAATGTCTTCATTTTCCCTCTTCCTCCTTTAGACCATGATCTTGTTTGCCATCTCTTTGCTGATCGCGACTCTGGAATCTTTGATGCTTACGATCAGATTTCCATTTAACTGAGAAATCACCCGCACTTCTCCTCCGGCTACAAATCCAAGAGTTTCCAGGTGACGTTTCACTTCACTGTTTCCTCCGACTTTCTTAATATAATTAATTTCGTTTGCTGCTGCCATCGTCAAAGGCATCATAATCTCTCCTTTCCAGCTAATACTAACTTTTATATTCCAAAACTATTATGTGTTAGGTATTCCTAACATTATTCAGTTTATTCTTATCCCTTTCATTTGTCAATCTCTTTTTTATTTTTTCTCTCAGATCATGCCTTTCATGCACTGTTCCTGATTAAAAGAAATAGATACCACTTTCCGGTTATGAAGATATCCGCATGCCTGCAGCCCCTCTTCTACGATAGCTTTCCATTTCTGAGGAGAAATCCGGCACACGCTTTCATCATCCAACACAACAACGCAGGCATCTTCTTTCGGACAAGCCCCGGGACATTCTACTTTATACATGTTTCTTCTGCTGATCGCTCCGATTTCTTCCAGCATATTTATCATTCTGTATACCGTGGCAATCCCAATCTTCTCATCCATTCTGACAGCTTTATAATAAATTTCTTTACAGCTGGAGCACTCATTTTCTAAAATAATGTCAATGAGAGCCAATCTTTGCTTTGTAATCCTGCATCCCTGCTCTTTCAGTCTCTGCAAAATTATCTCTCTTTGCATTTTCACAGCATTCACAGTCCGCTCCCCTTTCCTTTTGAATCTGTTACTGACTATTTTTTCTTTTTAGTTAGTATATTCTAACATTTATAAGTTGTCAATAACATTATAGTATTTGCCGTCTCTTCTAAAATATGATATACTAAAGACAATTTAACGAGAAACGAGGTGCATACATTGAAGACAAACGAATCTGCAGAAAATTATCTGGAAACGATTCTGATCTTAAGTCAGAAACGTCCGGTTGTACGCTCTGTTGATATCGCTGAAGAACTGGGATTCAAAAAATCCAGCGTCAGTGTTGCCATGAAGAATCTTCGTGAGAAAGAACATATCACGGTTACGAAGGAAGGATTTATCTATCTTACCGAATCAGGAAAAGCCATTGCCGATATGATTTATGAGCGTCACAAGCTTCTGACTGCATGGCTGACACAGCTTGGGGTAGATGAAGCTATTGCCGCAGAAGATGCCTGCCGCATGGAACACATCATCAGCAAAGAAAGTTTTGAAGCGATCAAAAATCATATTGAATCACACAGCAGACCATAAAAAAACATCTGTGAAGAACTTTATTTTTTGTTCTCCACAGATGTTTTTTAGTATACCGTCATTGCATATTTTCCTGTCTGATTATAAATTTCCTCTACCCGCTCAAGAGATTCCTCTGCTTTCCCCTTCAGGGGATCAAACAACGTCACGCTTTGCTTTTCCAGATCGTATCCGCCAAGCACTACACAGTGTTCATTCCAGTACCATCGATATGAATCCCCTCCATACTCTACACTCCGGCTCGAAAAATAGGGAGCTTCCAGATCTGATGTCAGCCACAAAAGCACCGGATTTCCGGCTGCCACATACGGAAGCAGCTCCTCCAGACTCAGCTTGCTGACATCATACGCTGTATGCTGCTGATATCGCTGTTTCAAAAAGCGGTTTGCTGTATTTACAAGTCCTGGCGGATAGATGCCAACCCCACCATACGTGGAGGGATCTCCCACATACCCGGATGCATAGTTGTCCCGATTGTAGATCAGATATTCTTCTGCAATCGTGGTTTTTTCGATTGGATATCCTTTCTGTTTCAAAACCATAGTCAGCGCAACACTTTCACACCCGGTCGGTAGTTCCGGCTTCTGCAGGATCACTTCCATTTCAATCTGTGCCTGATTGGGCAGCTCTCGTCTTTTTTCTTCGATCTTTTTTTCTGCGATTTCTGTCTGCGTCTGTTTCTGGATCACCAGCTGTCTGGCCGACGCCTCCTGCGCTTCTTCTTTTTCCTGCGCTTTTTTCTCACATCCGGTCATAAAAAGTGCTGTCGCAAATAATACCAGAATCAATCCAGCCATATTCTTTTTCATAATCTGTCCTTTCTTTTTACAGATATTGTGTCCAGATTTCAAAAAAGAACTTATGCGACAGCACCTAAATCCTAATTTTCAGTTTTTCCCAGTCGTTTGTACATGGTCTTTTGTACCGCATTCAAAATGTTTTCATATCCGGTACAGCGGCACAGGTGTCCGGACAAAAGTTTCCGTAATTCTTCTCTTGTATATTCTTTGCCTGACTCTAAAATCTCCACTGCACTCATGATCACTCCCGGTGTGCAGAATCCGCATTGTACCGCGGTCTCATCAATAAACGCCTGCTGGATATCTGACAACTCTCCATTCGGTCCCAGAAGGCTCTCCAGTGTCCGGATATTTTTCCCGTCTGCCCATACTGCCAGATAAATACAGGAGTTAAAACACTCACCGTCAATGATCACATTACAGGCTCCGCATTCTCCGACTTCACAGCCTTTTTTTACACTGGTCAGCCGATAATCATTTCTCAGCATATCCGTCAGTGATGCGCGGACATCCACCATGGTCTCCCTGTATTCTCCGTTGATGGTACATTTTACCAGTTTATACTGCTTCTCACTCATGGATGACACCTCCTGCCCTGACAATCGCCTCTTTTAGAGCGCGCTGACATAAAACTCTTGCGATATGCTCCCGAAATGCCTTGCTGGCTCTCCAGCTGTCCCTTGGATGGATATCAAAAAGCACCTGCTCTGCAATTTCCTCCAGTATACGGGCAGATACTTCTTTTCCTCGTCCTGCCTCTTCTGCATGGACTGCACGCATCGGGATCGGCCCCGCCACACCATACGCAATCCGGACATCCTCAATCACAGTCTTATCCTCTGAAAGCTTTACGTTGGCAGAACATCCGAGGGTTGCGATATCCATGGCGTTTCTCATGGCATATTTAATATAATGTCCCTGGTACCCCTGATATGATTGTTTTGGAATCAAAATCCCGGTCTGAAGCTCTCCCTGTCTTATATCCACTTTTCCGGCTTTGATATAAAACTCCTGGATCGGAAGTCTTCTGATGCCTTCCGGGCCTGTCAGTTCTACGATCGCATCCCACGCAAACAGCGTAGATGCCGAATCTGCGGAAGTCACACCATTACATGTGTTTCCTCCGATAGTCCCGATATTGCGGATCTGAGGACCGCCCACCATATCCACCGCTTCCCCAAGGACGGAAATATATTTCTGGATCAGTTCATTTTTTGTGATATGGGAAAAACTGGTGAGTGATCCGATCCTGAGCGTCTCATCTTCTTCCAGACTCACTCCTCTTAATTCATCCAGCCCATAAATACTGACAAGTTCCACTCCTGCCCGCTTTCCCTCACGGATCTGGACCAGCACATCACTTCCCCCTGCAATGATCTGTGCCTGCGGATGCTCTGTCAGAAGGCGAATGGCATCCTGTACATTTTCTGCTTCATAGAGCGCTTTGATATCATACATATTCGTTCACGACCTTTCCCCATTAAATCAATCCGTCTTCCCGGAATTTTGCAAACAGCCTGTGCGGATTCAGCGGAAGCTCATTGAGCCCGGATCCGGTTGCGTTTAAAATCGCATTGCGGATCGCCGGCGCAACCGAACATACCGGCGGTTCTCCGAGAGCTTTCGTTCCGTAAGCACTGGTGGGCTCATAATTTTCCACAAACTCCCCGTGCAGATCGGGATGATCTTCAAATGTCGCCATCTTATAGTCCAGAAGATTATTGTTCAAAGGTTTTCCCGTTTTCTCATCAAATTTCAGCTCTTCGGAAAGTCCGAATCCAATTCCCATACTCATGCCTCCATGCACCTGCGCTTCCGCCAGCGCCGGATTGATCAGCCTTCCGCAGTCATGTACATTGACGATATTCGTCAGTGTGGCCCGGCATCCCGGAATATCTACTTCTACCTCCGCAAAGGTACAGCCGAAAGAGTAGGCATTATTTTTGATCTGATAGGTACTCTCTGCCGTGAGATGTCCGCAGTTAGTCAGGCTGTAGAGTTTTTCTGTTGCCAGCTCACCCAATGACATCAGAACACTGCCGTCTGTCGTACGCACAATGTTTCCATCTATAATATCCAGATTTTCTTTCATCTGCCGCGTCATCTCCACTGCCGTATCCAGAATGCGGCTCTTTAACAGCTCTGCTGTCTGCCGAATGGAAAATCCAGCCATATAGGTCTGCCTGGACGCATAGGCTCCAAGACCAAACGGTGTGACATCCGTATCCTGCACGGTCATCACATGAACCATATCAAACGGAATCCCCAGTGTCTCTGCCGCCATCTGCGCAAATGCAGTATCTGCGCCCTGTCCAATCTCCGTCTCCCCTACCTGCACCTGAATCGAACCGTCCTGATTCATGACCATACGGCAGGAGGATGTCTCCAGAGAAATCGGCCAGACACCAGTATTGTACCAGAATGCCGCCATTCCGATTCCTTTGCGGATATCCCCGGTTTGTTGTGCATATTCTCTACGTTTTCGCTCATAATCTACACTGACACTGCCTTTTTCCATGCATTCCCTGAAGGTATCATAATAATTGACATTTTTTGAAAATCCATCCGTATATCCTTTTGGCATCAGATATTTCCAGCGATATTCATACGGTGGAATCCCAAGTTTCACCGCAATGTCATCCGTATGGCTTTCCATCGCAAACATCGCCTGCGGAATTCCATAGCCGCGCATAGCTCCGGATACCGGTTTGTTGGTAAATACCGTGTACACATCTCCCTCAAAGTTCTCACACGGATACAGCTGCGGGAAAGATCCAAGAGCCTTTGCTCCAATGCTGTGTCCATGAGATGCATACGCCCCCTGATCGGAAAAGCACTCCGCTTTTCTTGCAGCGATCTCACCATTTGGACGCACATAAGAGATCAGATGTGTCCGAATAGCATGGCGTACCCGGTTACATACAAACGTTTCTTCCCGTGACACATCCAGCTTTACAAGCCGCCCGCCGACTGTCTGTGACAGATATGCACACAATGGTTCATATAGAATGTCCTGCTTGTTTCCAAAACCGCCTCCTATGTATGGCTTGATCACTCGCACATTTCCCCATGGGATTCCAAGCGCCTGCCCGACAACCCGCCTGCAGATATGAGGAATCTGCGTAGAAGAGACGATCACGTACCTGCCCTGTTCCATATACGCATAACAGATAAAATTCTCGATATGACAATGCTGCACGGTCGGTGTCTGATACCAGCCCTCCACTTTGATCAGCCCCGGCTCTTCTTTTGCTTTTTCAAAATCCCCTTTGTGGATCGAAGTGTGTTTCAATACATTTCCCGGATAGTTTTCATGAAGCTGCGGAGCGTCCTCTTCCATTGCCTTTTGTACATCCAGCACAAACGGAAGGGGATCATACTCCACCTTGATCAGCCGCAGCGCCTGAGCTGCTGCCACTTCATTCTCCGCAACAACTGCTGCCACATCATCCCCGTAAAACCGCACATGCTCCGTTAAAAGCAGGCGGTCTTTGACATCCTGATGTGCAGGATCCGTAGACCACGGATGTCCCGCGGTCGGGAAATAATATTTCGGCACATCAAAGCAAGTCACGATCTTTACAACCCCGGAAAGTTTTTGCGCCTCACTGGTATCCACTGATCTTACGATTCCATGAGCGATATTCGCATGCAGTACCCGCGCAATATAAGCGCTTTTATCACACAGATCCTCCGTATATTTTGCCCGTCCGGTCACTTTTTCCAAAGCATCCACTCTCGTTACACTCTTGCCGACTACATGTTCTCTTTCCTCCATGATACGTCACCTCCGCAATTTATTTTGACATTCCCAATTTTTATTGCAGACAGATTTCTCTGCCCCGCACGTATTTCGCACGTACTTCTCTCTCATCTGCCAGATAAATCATTCTCTCCAGACGTGCTCTCACATCCAGATTTTGCGAATGCACAATTCTTGTGTCATCCAGGACAACTGCATCCAGTTCAAATCCCGGTTCAAAGCTTCCCACATTTCCAAAGAATTCACCGCCGCCTTTTGTGGCAATGTAAAATACTTCCTCCAATGTCAGTGGTTTTAAACTGTCATCCTGCATCCTCCAGCGCAGCTTGGAAGCCTGGATTGCAAGCGCCATTGCTTTGAACAGATTTTCTGTGGAGCCCCCTGCCACATCACTTCCAATTCCCACATGCAGTCCTTCCTCCAGGAATGTCCGAACCGGCGCCACCCCCGATGACAAGTTCATATTGGATTCTGGACAATGGGCGATAAATACTCCGTTTTCTTCCATTCGCTGCCGCTCTTCTTTTCCGGAATACACACAGTGCGCCATTACGGTTTTGCAGTCTGCCCCAAACAATCCGAATCTGTCATAAGCATCCCCGTAAAACTCCGACCACGGGCAAAGCTCCTTCACCCAGGCAATCTCTCCCGGATTTTCTGATAAGTGTGACTGTACCGGAATCTGGTAATACATCTGAATTTTCTTTAAATTCTCCATCAGTTCATCACTGCAGCTCGGTGTAAACCTTGGCGTCAGGATCGGCATGGTATTCTGATATTTTTTATGCAATACATCCTTGATCCATTCCACTGTCTGAATCCCTGATTCTTCTGCCGATTCCTCTCTGAGATAATCCGGACAGTTGCGATCCATATTCACTTTTCCCACATACGTCACCAGTCCGCTTTGTTCCAGCTGATCCATTAAAAGCAGTGTGGCGTCTCTGTGGATCGTTCCAAAAATACATGCTCTTGTCGTTGCACTTCTCTTTAGATTGTCAGTAAAGATACGATATGCACGCCGGGCATACTCCAGATCCTGATATTTTGCCTCCTCCGGAAACGTATTCGTCTCCAGCCATTCCAAAAGCTCCATATCCATTCCCATTGCCCGGAATGTATACTGCGGAGCATGCACATGCAGATCTGTCAGTCCCGGAATAATCAGACACTCCCCATAATCAGATACCGATACCTGTGCATATTCTGGAGGCACTTTCTCAAAAACCCCCTTGACCAGACCGCTTTCGCTGATCAGATAGTGATCCTTTAAGATCCTTAGTTCATCTTTATTTTTGCTGTATACAATATTCCCTTTTAATATAAAAACAGGTTCATTCATTGACTGACCTCCTACTCTTTCCGCCCGACTACAGACCGGGACTTTCCCATCCCACTCTGCTTATAGTCAGCTGTTTGCGGCAGCTGGTAGATACGTCCAACCAATTATGAACCTATATAAGCACCATTTTATGCAATTCGCACAATTATTGCTTTCACTATGTTAAATTTATATTAACATTCCCTATTTTGAATGTCAACAGCTCTTCCATGAAAAATGAATCCGGTATACGAAGTTACTGTGAACAGTAACGGATACTAAACTCGTTCCAGCATTACTTCAATCCGTCCGCCGCAGACCATCCCTTCCTCTTCTGCAGCTTCCCTTGTCATATCCACCATACAAATCTGAAACCGCACTTTTTCTTCCCGCATCATCAGCAGTGCTTTTGTGATCACATCACTTTCCGCGCATCCGCCTCCGATCGTGTCGATCAGTGTTCCATCCTCCAGGATCAGCATTTTTGTTCCCACGCCTCTCGGTGCAGATCCTTTTCTGGAAATGATCGTTGCAAGTACTTTTTTCTGCTTTTTACAGTCCTCATCACACAGCGCCTCCAACAATTCTTTGGAATATCCGCATCCTTCTGCTTTTTCATGTTTCACCTGAATGATTTCTGCCATAACAGACACTGCAATTTCTTCCGGTGTCTCAGCGCCGATCTTCAGACCAATCGGTGTGTACACCTCATCCAGCTTCTCACGTTCATGTCCCTGCTCAAAAAGCTCTTCTTTGACGATCGCCACTCTGCGGCGGCTGCCCATCATTCCAATATAAGCATTTGGCTTCTCTACGATTGCTCCCAGACACACTTCATCATACCGGTGTCCTCTTGTCACAATAATAAAATATGTATCTTCTCCTCCTGATATGCTTTCAAGTCCATGCTCAAAAGAATCGCAGATCACCACATCCGCGCCTGCCACTCTTGCATTGTCCGCAAATTTGGGACGATCCTCAAGAACCGTCACCTGAAATCCCAGCATTTTCCCCATCCGGATCATAGGTATGGACACATGACCGCCTCCGCAGATCACCAGCCTGGGCAAAGAACCTGCACGCTCACAAAACACTGCATGTCCCTCATATTGCTCCACCGGCTCTGTCACAAGTAATTTCTTTCCTGCCGATTCTCCCTCTAATACTGTCATAACAACACAGGAACCACTCTGCATTTTTTCTGCGAGAGAATTATAAAATTCACTCATCCTTTCACGCTCCTTTTTCATTACCCTTTCCCGAACCCGCAATTTTAACTGATTCTATTTACTATAGTTTATCCTATTGTATTTTAGGCGTAAAATCAAGGCTTTATGTGGATTTTCGATTTATGGTAGTTTATAATAATTTGGGCAATTTGGTACTTTTTTGGTACTTTTTTGGACTGTGCAAACTTAGCAAAAGAGCAGCTAACTGCTGCCCTCTCTTAAAATATGTTTGCTATTTTCTCCATTTCCTGCGCTTTTGTATCTGGCAATACATGACTGTACAAATCCATTGTCATAGCAAGTGAACTGTGCCCCAGAATGGTTTTTAATACCTGTGGCTGCATTCCTGCTTCGATTGCTCTTGTAGCGAAAGTGTGCCGGAATACATGTGATGTTATGCGTGGAAAATCATGCCCGTCCTCTCGAATTCGTTTTATTATACGATTAATTTCTGACTGTACACGCTCTTTACTCAAAGGATCACCGGTTTCTGTACAAAACAAGAATCTGTCCAGTGAGTCTACTTTGAATCCCCAGTAACTACGTTGAGCATCCAGGCAACGCTCTATTTCAGCCGTCATCGGTATATCCCTTCGTGATGACGCTGTTTTTGGTGCATCCGTAAAAAACGTAGCTCCAACTTTCTCCTGATATTCCTTTTTCACAATCATATTCTGTGGTATTTTATACCCTTGTACATTCCCATATTTCAATGTCCTCTGTACGTGAATCACCTTATTTTTCTTGTCTATGTCTCTGGCATAAATCAACCCTCGCAGCTCACCACTTCTCATACCTGTCCGAAGCATCACTTCAAAATAATTGTGTAAATAGCTCTCCTTTGCATATTCCATAAATAAGGCCTGCTGTTCTCTTGTCATTGCTTGTCTTTCCTTCTTTTCTGTTTGGCGTGGCAAATCTGCAATTTCTACAGGATTTCGTTCTATTAGTTTATTCTTTACAGCCTGCTTTAAACATCCGCTCAAAATAGCTCTTCCAAGTTTTATTGTTGCATTAGAATACCCCTGATCTGAAAGCTCATTATATAATTTTTGTATATGTTCCCCTCTGATCTCATTTATATACTTCATTCCCATTCTCTTCTGGATTATATCCCCGTACACTTCCTGATATCTAATACACGTCCCTATTTTCACCTGTTTTCTCTTATACTCGTCAATCCATGTTTCGAACCACTTATCCAGAGTGATTTTCTCTTTTACTACATACAATCCATGTTCCAGTTTATATCTTAACTCTGTCATTGCTTTCTGCGTCTCTGTGACCGTTTTCCCATGTACAAGGTATCTTTCCCCTTGATACATAAAACGCCCCTCAAAATCGTTATAACGCTGTCGTATTCCCTTTGGAAGCTTTCTTCCTCTCTTGTCAACTGCCATATTTTCTCCTCTCTACGAACAACAGTTCGTATTGAAATAGGACTACATGACCGCTATAATCATGGTAGCCCTATATTTCATGTATTGGGTTATTTTGGTTTTTGCCCCGTAGTGTTGCCGCACTGTGGGGCTTTTTAATTGCATAGACTTTCAGCCATCAATGTCATAGCATACCGAAAGCCGCTTTCAAATCCTTGTATCTGCCCGTAACTGCTGCCGGCAAATACCAGATCTGTCCATTCTTCCTCTGTGAGGGCTTGCCCTGCTCTTCTTTTTCGTTCTTCAATTTCCTGCTCTATTTCCTCTGTGAGCTTTTGATCTGCTCCAATGGCAGCAGGGGACTTGCTGAATACTTCCCTGTATATGGTTCTAATCTGTTCCATAGGCTTCACCTCCTTTTTAGAGACTCGGAAATCTTGGGTTGCTCTTTTTAGGGTGTCCGAAATGTCCGAATACTCTTTTTAGGGACTCCAAAATCTCCACATATTCCTATTCACCTTAACATTTCTTAACATCCGAGTATTTCCGAGTGTGTCCCGTTCTCATTTTGCCTTAGCATTTCTTAGTATCACGCCTATTTTCTGTAGGTATTGCATTTCATTTTCAAATAACTACAATCCCCATTCCTGTTTCAACTGATTCAATAGTTGCATTTGCTGTGAAGTATCCGTATCCGGGTTCGCATCTGGATGAAATTTCTTGGATAGTTCCCGGTAGAACTGCTTCAAAACTGCCTTATCTTCTTCCTTGTAGGTATTCGATATTGAACCACCGTAACTACTGCTTGAATCCTGATTGTAGTTATTGTAATATTCTTCGTAATACCTACGGCTTTCCTGCTCATATCGCTGCCTTGCTTCATGATCAGCTTCTATCTTCTTTAGATATTCCGGCTTCTGCAATACACCGAATACGTCATAGCACTTGTCATATTCATTCCCTGACAGATTATACTTTGCATTGAATTCTACTTTTCTGGCAGCGTACAACGTTGTAATCTTCTCATGCTCTTCATGCGTCTTGTATTCTTCTGTCTGCTTAAATTCCTCTATGATCTGCTCCTGTATAGGCTCTAGCTTCTTCTCAATCAAAGTGTAAAGCTCTTCTTCTGAACAATTCAGCTCTTTGGCGGCAGTTTCTATTTTACTATTTCCCCAGTCATACAGGCAGAACCAGTCTGTAGCAAGGTCATAATAATCAACGGTGCAAATCCCAAACTGCTTTTTCTTCACTTTCCCATTCTCCCGGTAGCTTTCGTGAATGGTGATCCGGTATGCTTTCTTGATGTCTCTTTCAAAGCACTCCTCACTGTAATGATGCCAGTAATGACTTTCATCCTGCCCTTGAATAGACATCTGCATATATTTTGATTTCAGCTCTTTTGGATACCCATTTTGATTCTTCCTTTTCCTCTCAACTTCTTGAATTACACAATACAATTCCTCTCACCTCTCTTCCTGCTGCCGCTCCGGTTCTGATGTTGGCGCATCTTCCCAGAGAGGGCAGTTATTTCATGCTCTGGTAGTATTGGTAGCACACCAGAATGCTTCATACCTTCGGACTCATTTTTAAGAGATTTCTACAATCATAAGCACTGTTCTATCAGAGATAACACACGTTCTGTAAAACCTCTGGTTTTCTCTGTTGCTCTGTTCAGAACAAAAATTTTCCAGTCCTCATACTCTTGCGGTGTTAGTTTTCTTGCTTCTCCCACAATCCCTGCAAGCTCTGTGATGTGTTCCTCTATAAACTGTCTTTCCGTCATGCTATTTCACCCCGCCGCTTGCTAATTTTCTTGCGAACCTTTCAACAAGCTCCAAACTTTCTTCATTCTCCAAACTGTCGATTATTCGCATAATTGATTTCTTGCGATCATACTGCTCTGCATCTGGCATCCTATTCCGTTTCTCCAGATATCTGTATAAGATTGCTTCTATCTGGCGTTTGATTCCGTAATCTTCCGGTCTTAACTGTGACAAAAGGCTCGGCAACTGATTATTCTCCTCTTTAGTCTTATTCGCTTTTTCCGCTCTCTGCGCTTGCATATAGCCAAATCTAAATGATGATAAAGCAAGCTCAAAGTTACTTGGAGCATTATTTAACAAATCTTCTGCCTGTTCAAATTTCATTCTAAATGCAACAGGAATCTTCAAGTTTTCTCTCTTAATTTTCTCGTATAAGTTCATAGCTTTCTTCTCCATTGGTATCAATCCTTTCTCTTGAAAAGGGGCAGCAGGCGTGTTATACTCTGCTTAACCCCTCGTACTGGGTTATTTGCTCATACAGTGTTGCCGCACTTGTATGGGCTTTTTCTTATCTTGCAACTGAAATCACCTGTATATCTGGCTGAATCCGAATCACATTTGAAACTGGCTCAAGCTGATACATTTTGAAGTGTTTCGCTCTTTTCTTTCGGTTCATCCATTCTCTTAACTTTCTCATGCTGTTACCTCCTGTACTTGCGACTGGCCAAAAAATCTCGCTTTATAGATTGCTCCGTCTCCCTTGCTCCCCCAGATCAGCTCTGTTCCAAACAATGCCTTGCTGCCGTGTATCACTTCATAACCTGCTTTCTTCCATTCACTCCATGTTTTTGTAACTTCCTCAACGCCTGCTGCCGCTTTCGCTCTCTTAATGCGTTCAGCGTTGATGCTTTCCGCTTTTGCAGTGAGCCATGCTCTGTGCAAGCATTCAGCAAAAGAAAGTTCTTTATATTTTCTGTAATTCTTCCATGCCCTTAACATGATTGATTTCAAATCGTATTTCATTAATCTTCCTCCATTTCTTTAAGATACTGTAGGCATTCGGCTGAATCATCTTCCTGACTATTTCCGCATCCTTTCGACCGATCACAGGGATATGGCTTTCAGCTTCGCAGCTTTTCGGGCTGTTCGTTTGCCTTGCTTTATCTTATGGTTTTATTATACATATATTTACACCAATAGTCTATTGGCATTTTAACTATATTTGCACCAATATATTTGTTGATATTTTATATTTACATCAATAGATTTTTGGTGTATAATTGATGTATCATAGAAAAATTATATCTATTTTGAAATCTCACGGAAGAAGGTGACTATATGCCAGAAGAAGCAAAAACTAGCAAGGCGCAGCAAAAAGCAGTTAATAAATATGTCAAAAACAACTATGACAGAATCAACGTTACTTTCCCAAAAGGACAAAAAGAAATAATTAAAGAACATGCACAAAAACATGGTGAAAGTGTAAATGCTTTTATTATTCGCTCTGTCAACGAAACTATGGAACGTGACTCTGAATAATTCCCCCGTAACTGCAAACACTCATTACGAAAGGAGTATTGCCATGCCATTACCGAAACATCATCAAGATTACACCACTGAATACATCTATTCTCTGCCAGATGGACAACGTGCAGAACTGATTGACGGTCAAGTCTATATGATGGCACCGCCAAGCCGCAAACATCAGCGCATTACCATAGAACTGTCTACTACAATCAACAATTTTATCAAAAGCAGAAACGGATCTTGTGAAGTTGATATTGCTCCATTTGCCGTATTTCTCAACCAGGACGATAAAAACTATGTAGAGCCGGATATTGCTGTTATTTGCGACCAGAATAAGCTCACAGAAAAAGGCTGCAACGGTGCCCCTGACTGGATCATTGAAATTGTCTCACCAAGTAGCCGGAGAATGGACTACTATATCAAATTATTCAAATACCGTACTGCTGGCGTCCGGGAATACTGGATTGTTGACAGTGATAAGAATCGGATCACGGTCTACAACTTTGAATCAGAAGATACTATTGAATATTCATTTTCAGATATTGTAGCATCCGGTATTTATCCAGAATTATCTATCAATTTCGCTGAATGGTCTTTTTAGGGTGTCCAAAATGTCTTGATACCTTTTAAGGCATTACAAATATAACCATGCTCTTTTTTAGACTGCCGAAAGTGCCGGGATATTCTTAGGATATGTAAAATGTAACCTATCATCTTGCAGAATTGATACAGATGTGCTATATTGAAGATACAAAAAGGGAAACCGCAAGCGGCTTACCCGGTAAAATAAAAGCTGTTATTTTAAACTGCCGTCATTATTGCGAGTAATGGCGGCTATTTTCGTTTATCCTTGAAAATCTCATAACAAAGACTGACAAGGGCAACAATGAATATTAACAACTGAATCAAATCAGTATATGTAACATACATCAGCATCGCCCTCCTTTCTTTCGTCTGGAGGGTTGCCCCTCCGTAAAAGAGGGTAAGCCGCCCGGCTTTGGTTTCCCTGCCGAGATTATAGCATATTCTTACTCATGTATCAATTCCCTGCTGCCACTTCATTATCTTCTTGTAAAAATCAATTCACCTCACAATCACCTTTAAATCCGTCGTGTTTCTCGACACTATCTGCCCCGGTAAAACACCGGATCAACTCAAAACTGAGCTTATCTAAACCCGTACTTTCCGGTACACTTTGAATTTACTCAACGCAAAATTGCGTCCGGTTACTTATACTCAAAAATTCGGATGTCTGTTTAACTGACTTCTGAAATTCGGATGTGCGTAGTATGCACTTCCAGAAATTAAATATCATTCCCACACACACAAGTGGAGAAGATGCATAAATTTGAGTGGCTTTCTGCCCGATACAAGGCAGATAGTACGGCTGAATTTTCAGCAGTCCTTTTCCTCAGTTGTGTGGAAAGCTCAATCTTGAGCCGTCAACTTTCCCCAACTTGTGGGGGAAATGGCAGCAGGTCTGCTCAAAATGGTGGACACCCCTATTCGCCCGCTTGTGGGCGTAACCAGAGCAATTCTGCTCCCGTTAAAATTTGCGTCAGCGTCTTGATCTCCTCAAAAATGAGGAAATTGCTCAGAAATGCTCAGTTTTAAAGGTTGACAAATCTCAACACTTCTCTTGCGTTGTAGAGCGCGCAATC
>OAWM01000146.1_pt1 | contig 73739 bp, 74 predicted proteins | sample 1495501 | NCBI WGS metagenome assembly OAWM01 (sample SAMEA2580210, study PRJEB22360) | human gut metagenome | biome: human gut; feature: human-associated habitat; material: faeces | place: Denmark | collected 2008/2010 | reverse complement strand
ACCGTATAATACTACCAGTATCCGTTTTTCATATAAATCATATCTATAGAAGAAGTCCAGTGCCATCTGATGACACTGTTTTTGCTGTCTCGGATATAAAGTGGTTCTAGGAATTACTGCCGGATGATGGAGAAAATAATCGGGACAGTTTCGGGAAAATGCAGGAATAAACAGGAAAAAGCGAGACTGCCACTCAAAAACAACCCTGAGACAAGTTGGTATATGAAAATTGATATGTACTTACAATGGAGTGCATCTTACTGATAAATCGAATGTACAAGATGTAGTTGAGCAGTCGATTACTATAAATCTATCTTATAGATAAGTCTGCCGGTGAATTTATCAAGTTCATAGGTAGGCTTTATTTTCATCAAAAGAGAAGATGGCTTGTTCGAAAGTTGGTTGTGTGTTAACTGATGAAATAGCGCATTGTCAGGATATATACCCAATAGAACGAATTTGACAAGATCAAAGACTATTTTATCGTGAAACTCCGAATAAAGATAAAACAAATATCTCGGGAAAATCAATATTATTAATATACTTTCACTAAAAAAAGTTCTTTCTATGGAATTATAGAAAGAACTTTTTTATTGTCATTATCAGGAAAATAACCTATCACAATATCTTTATAGAGTAGATATTGCTTATAGCCAAATATGGAAATTTTATACAGTTCGGTGGGTTTATATCTATATTTTGGTATTAGATTATAATTATACGGTTTTTGAGGAGCAATTTTCCCTTTGTCAATGGCTTGTACCAAAGGAAGTGTAGTAAGATCTATCTTTTTGAGACTATGGTTGTCTGTATAGATTTTTACATTGTTTTTCTTCACATCCCAAAGGTCACCTATCATTTGTAAAGGTTTAATGTCTTGTATATGATATTGATACAGCCCTAAAGTGACAAATGCTCCTATAAGTACAATGCTTGTTACAGGAAGAAAATAGACTTTATCTTTCACAATTTTGATAAGGACATCACCTGCCTGTTGTAAAAAACGATTTCCATAACTCCTTTGCTGAGAGTGAGAAAAGACTCTGAGCCATAAATAAATTACCCAAATGGACAGTAATGTAGCACTGGCTATTTTTACAAAAGTACAGATATAAGATAAATTCAAATAGTGAACATTAGCAGCCATATATTTATAGAGGTCATTATCTAGCATTACACAAACATTCCAAAGGAAGTGGATACCGATAGCGGCACATAGGCTACCACAAAAAATAAGGGTCTGATTTATTTTCCCTTCTTTATCATAATACTTGAAAAGGATAAAGACCATTGGTATTTGGAAAATAAAATGTACAGGGAACAATGTTCGAGCCAAAAATGTTGTATTCATGAAAGATGCTTGATAATAGCCCATGGCTTCATGCCATGCGAATAGGTTACAAATATATAAAGGGACAATGACTACGATCCATTGCATGGACATTTGTGGATTCAATCGCTTTACGCAAATCAACAAAACAGCAATCATCATTCCTTTCATAACTTCTTCACGAATTACTAAAGCCAACGAAGTTGACAGTTGGTCATAAAATGGAATATAGGAATCTGTACAAAGTGAAATTGCCGTTACATAAAGGTTCTTCGCAACAGGACTCCGAAAAAAGAAGATAGTTAGAAATCCTATTGCTATCACGGCAAAAATATTCCTCCATTCCCAAAACGGATATAAATCCTTTCTAATTAAAAGGATAATAGAAATAAGAGGCCAAAAACAAATCCACGTTGTGTATTCCATTATTACTTATTTAGTTTGGCTGAAAGTGGGAGAACTGGCAGAAACAAACTGATAATTATGCAAATCTTTATTGGCAAAGCCTTCCCTTTCTTTTTCCCATTTTAAATTGTAACCATCGTGATGTTTTATAACTGTCCAATCTATACAATCTTCTTTATAAGTAATGGTCAGAGTGGAATCTTTCATTTCCCATTTTGCCATTTCACCTTTTTCATTTATGCATGTATAATTATTATAGAAAGAGAGTGTACCTTGAAAACTCCAAATCCAATCGTTGTTTGCCCAGCCATCGGCATCTACTTGATGAAAAGATGTCTCTGACACATTATCCCAAACACCTACCAATGTGTTTTGTACTCTTTGAAACAAGGAACATGGCGTCTTTTTATTGTCGTCTGTAATCATTCGAAGGTCAAAAAAACCAGCATCGTATTTGATTTTGTATTGACTAGTAACTCCCTCTTTTTCTATGATAAGAATGCTATCTTGAAGATCGGCCTGAGCAGTTTGCCCTTCTTTGTTTGTGATAATCCCTTTTTCTCCAATATAAAGAGATGAACTGTTTTCTAACCAGTCATCATTGGAGTTAGATGGCATGGAAAGATTCTTCCATTCTCCTGTAAGAAGCATAAATTCCGCTGACGGTTCATGTGATTCTTGTTGTGTTGTATCGTTACATCCACAAATTATGAAAGTTACAATTAATAGATAAAAAAACTTCATATCGTTACGAATTTAAAAAGTTAATATTTGAATTGTTTGATTTCTTTATGTACCATTTGATGCATTCTTTCTTCTATTTGTCTCTGTTAACATATCTGCAAGTATATAAATAATTATTCATTCATCAAAAACTTTATCAGATATAATTCAGTGCCTATATGTTTTTTCACAAAAAATCTTTTGCTCATTGCATATTTGGACAGTATTTAAAATTAAGAAGTTTGGATCACTGTTTCATATGTGCCACTACTTTCTCTGATTGTCAGGCTTATCTGTCAACAAAAAAATGACTCTTAAGATTCCAATTGCGTACTATGTTTGCTTTATTGGTATTTTTTTTCGCCTCTTAAAAACAAAATCTTATTTGATATCTAAAAATGAAAGGTGATGAAATATAGCTCTGACATTTTAATGCAGTTACAAGTCGTACTAGCTTTCCTTTTTGTAATGATGATCAGTCTGTATGACCTTATGGAAATCAACCGTCCAGAACAGATTCGATCTAAATTGCTTGTTCGGTTGATACAATTACGTAAGACAGTGACACCTATTTTAATTGCAGCTTTATTGGAATTGCCGGTTCTTTATTTTTTGTGGCCTGAATCTATACCTGTGCCACATGGACTTAGGCCGGATCTCTATCAAATATTTTTAACAAATATGTTCAAGCTGAGTGTTTCGGCAGCCGATCTTACAGGATTGTGTTTCTTGCTGGAGCTGTTTTTAGAAATGTGGCAAACGAGAAAGTAAAGAAACGTTAAAAATAAAAGAAAGGTAAAACTGCGAACTAAAACTGCATAGTAGCTCTCTACCTTTGTCGGTGAGAAAAAGAAATAAAAGATGTTTAACTTAAAAAAGTGCGAAGATGGCAGAGATAGTATCTTTAAACTGTCCTAAGTGTGGCGGAACCGGAAAAATAGATGATCATTATGATAACGAAAAAGAAGAGTGGGTACAGTGTTATTGTCCCGATTGTTCTGGATCAGGTACACAACACCGATATCACTATGATGACGGAACCTATTCTGACCCGTGGTGATCAGTCTGGCTGGTGAGGAAGAGAATGTGGTTTGCATTTCTCTTACCTCTTTTGCAAGGGAGATATGTTGGTTTATGTTGAACTTAAAAAACTGTTATTCTGATATGGCAGTAGATAAAAAATCAATTGCAAGGCTGAAGCTTATTGATGATGTTCTTTCTTGGGGTGAATTTTCTTTGGACGAATTATGTGATTATGTCAACGACCATTTGGATCCGGATTTGAATATCAGCCGACGTACCCTACAGGATGATTTGCGTTTTATGGAGGAAGCATTCGATGTCCGGATACAAAGGAGACAATATGGGCACAAGAAGAAATTGAGTATCATTCCCGGATATAATATGTTTTCAAAAAGATTCAGCCAGGAAGAAAAAGACCTGTTGCAGGAAATATTGCAGACGCTGGGATTGTTTGAAGGTGTTCCTGCATTCGAATGGCTTGACAGACTTTCTCGGTCTTTGAAGTTGGATATGTGTTTGGAAAAGAGAAAAATCATCCATTTCAGTTCGGTTCCATTATACACCAACCTTTTGGGACTTTTGTTCCACTATATTAATCGGTGCATGGTAATCGACTTGGCCTACCGAACGTTTGTGACACCGGATGTGAAACGGATCAGTGTCAAACCTTATCTGCTCAGGCAGTACAACAATCGCTGGTTTCTGATTGCCGGGGCGGTAGAAGACGGGGCCTTGTTGAACTTTCCGCTAGATCGGATCGAAGAAGTTGTGCCTATTGGAAAGTTCTATAAAGAGGAGGAGGTTCCCGATACAGATCGTTTTTTTCAAGATGTGATTGGAGTGACGGTCTATCGCGACAAAGAGCCGGAAGAAATTCTTTTTTGGACGGATAAGCTGGGTTTTTGTTATCTGTCGACCAAACCTTTACACTCCTCTATGTCAGAGGTAACGGATATCGATGAAATAACAGCTCTCAAAAGTCACTACCCTTCGTTACCGGAGGGACACTTCGTCCGGTTGAAAGTACAGATCAATTGGGAGTTGAAGCAACAATTGACTACCTATCTGAACGAGATCGTCGTACTTGAACCAGTGTCACTCCGAAACAACTTGCAAGAGATTTTTGGCAAGATGTTCCAAATGTATAATGAAATAAATATATATCAACCATGAATATGAATCCTTTAGAACAAATCTACTGGAATTTCCGGAACCGTTTCCACGACGTATCAGAAGAATCCGAACTTCCAGTATTCTTTCCCACCGATCCATTGCAAATTTTGATGCCGGATGATTCGGATACAGAAGAGCAATCTTTTGATGTGGTTTCAAACATATATGAAGATTCAGATGAAAAGCAATGTAACAAAACTCTTGCATGAATTGTTTACCGTAACTACGGAGCAGGATCTACAGCGTTTTTATTTGACTCTTCGCTGGTATCGTGAAGAAGAAGAGGAGTTGTATGCTTTGTTGGGCCGACTGGCAGATATTTATCCCGACCTACCGACAACCCATCAACGAGTAGCCTGTCTCCTTAGCTTGTTTCTTTATGATATGTTACCCCAAGGTGAAGGTTGGGCAAGCGCTCGAGCTTGTGCCAACCTGTTGTTAGATGGTAAAGACTTGATGCGTCCGGAGGGGAGAAGTTGGAGCGAGGTGGCCTGGTGTAAGCTATGCCGACAGAAGGGATTTCCTCCGACAAGCATGCAGATGACGGAAAATCCTCCTTTTTTGGCCAGTTATACACCTTACTTTGAGTACGGATTTGAAATAGTTCCGGAAGAGCGGATTGCTTGCTGCCGTGATGAAGAAGGAGCGCTTTTGTTGGTTCAGTTAGTAGAGGAACCGAATGCAATTTTGTGTGATGAAGATCCTTTCAATGACGAGCCTCCATTGTATTTCACAAAGTATTCGCATTTTATCTCACCTGTTTATAAGTTAAAACTATTACGGGCCGTCATGTCTGAGCTGTTGCGCAAGAAAGCTTATCCTTATATACGCATCCGGCTCATGGTGATTTATGTATCTTCTGAAGTGTCACTCCTTAACGAAGCAGACATGGAGAAAATATGGAAGCAGGAGGATGTCGAGATACTGCTGAATAGCCGTGATAACAATATCCGGTTCCCAATCGGTGTAAAATCATCTGGAGAACCATTGCCTTTCCCAAAACTTTTATGTGACTGGCTAACTGGTGTCAGGCAGGTATATCGTCAGATACCTATTCAGCAGTTGTATAGTCTAGAAGACATCTTGATTGCCTTTGACAATATTATTTAATAATAAATCGAATAACCAGCTATGAAAGATTTAATGGAACAGTTGAAATTATGTCCGGCTTCGGAGTTTTTTCCTCGACTGAAAGAGGGGTGTCATATATATGGCTATTCCACCTATCTGATAAGCTTCTCGCTCAGTGAGTCTACTTTTTTTATCGCCGGTGAACATGAATACCTCTTGTTGTGTGTAGCCTTTGCCAAGGGGGACCGTGAACGGTTGATTGACAAGTCAGGAATCGCCTTGGGGGAAGAACGGCAGTATTTCTGCCCTTTGACCCATCTTCGGAAACAGCGGAATAAGCTTATGCAGATATGCCATGGCTATGGAGATTCCTTCCGCTTTTATTTAGGAATGGCGATGGAATACGCATTACTTAATACAGAAGAAGAGCGGGAAAGCTGGTTGCAGGAAGGGATTTGTTTGGTGAAGGAAAATGTGCTCTTACCTGATAGTGGAAATAATAGTGCATCTCATGGAAAAACTCATCAGTTAGCAAACTTTTTATCCTGCAAAAATTACAATATAATGATCTAGTATATGAAAATACTGTACATTTGTAAATATTAATGGTTGCAAATCAATTAAGCTTATATAAAAATGGCAACGACAGACCTGTATCAATATCCAAGTGACGAACTTTTTTTCTGTTATAGTCTATTTAGTGAAATCAAGTCCTTTATTCGTATAGGGATGCCCGATCATTTCAGACAGATCGTCGAAGATTATCCTTTTTTGAAATTTTATTACGCAAAAAAAGGAATGAATGAATTATGTACTGATTCCAAGCAAAATCACATAGTGGGTTGTAAACAGACAATAGGTGATTGGCAAAAACAAGGTATTTATCATATCGGAAATCAAGAATTTGAATGTGTAGGCTTGTTGAAAGACATGCAAACATTTAAATTTAAAAAGATTATCGGATTGGATAAAGATGGGAAAAGGCAATATGAAAGTTTGGAAATCAAATTCAAATTCTATCAATGGGGAAATTCTCCGGTTAATCCAATTGAAAAGGATGTATATAGTGCAATAGTAGATTTTTTTAAGATCATTCAGAAAACATTTGAGAATGACAGTTATGGAGACTTGCCAAATAGAATGAAACGATACATCAATCTCGTGACAGGCAGAGATTCCGTTTCTGTTGATTTACCTTCGATTGCTAATAGTTTTGATCCGTTGTTTACCCACTTGTTGTATTGCTTAGGTTTTAATTTGGAAGGCTGTGGTGATCTGAATGCGAGGATTAATAGTTATTGCGGCAATGATCGGATCATGAATTCATACAAAAGTAATTTTAGGAATATATTACATCTTGTCCGCAATATGCGAAACAAGGAGGCTCATGAAGCTGAACAGAAACCTAATCTTTTGGATGAATGTAAATTGGTTCTTTATACTTGTATTGCGGTGATCTATTTCGCTAAGAAAGCCGGTTTTTCTTTTAATGATAAAAATACGCTTAATCCTTGTTTGGTCTATTGTACGGTAAATGAAGAAAAGCAGATACTTGTACCTTTTATGCCATTGAACGGCACTTCATTGACGGTCGGATTAAATTGGGATGGAGCCAGGATAACTACCACACCGGAAACCTGTATTGTCCAAAAGAAAATCTATTGTTTAAGAAACGAGACCCGGCTACTTAATGATTTGCTGGCAAAGGTACTGAAGGATAGTCATTTTGAAACGAATGAGCAGATACAGAAGGTAATAGAATTACTCGAAGATCGTAATGAAGTTGATTTGCTTGCTGATTGTCGGGAAAAAATATTGGAAGAGATTAGAAGGTTGGCCGTAAGGGACGTAAGCAGGCAAGCTATCATAGAGGAAGTGAAAAAGTGGGAAAAAGAGATTGTCAACCAACAAAAAAGAAAAGCAACCAAAAATAAATGTCTAATTACCGGAACTGTTCTGCTGATTTTATTCTTGGGGGTGTTATACGTTTATCGTCTTCCTTTAGCTGAGCATCTCTATAAGTCAACACATAAAGAAGTTTTTTGTTGGATCGCTTATCAGGCTGGCAGTAGGGATATCGCTTACGATCATGCCCAATGGTTGGAACGACATCAGCGTATTCGAGATGCTGTCGTTTGGTTCAGAAATGCTAGAGAACGATATCTCACCTTGACGAAGGTACACTCTAATGGAGCATTGGATGTGGACTGCTTGTTTCGCCTAGCCAAACTCTATATGGAAGGGAAAGGCGGGGAGTATTCCCCTCAGAAGGCACTTTGGTACGCGTCCCAAATCAAGCATACAGCAAAAGGTATCGGTCTTTATACGCTTTACAATATGCAATTTAATCCGGAAGAAGCGCGTGACGGACTTGTCCTAGTTCAAGAGAAATACCGAGAGGATCAGAAAGATGATTATATGCGACTGGCCGAATCTGTATGGCAATTGACTGATCCTAAACTGCCAGCTGAACGGAGGAAAGCCGAATACTACGAGGCGGCTTTCGATACACTGAAAAAAATGGCCGAAACAAGCAATTCTATGCAGGGAGAGGTACAGACCTTATGGGCTTCCCTGTACTTGAATGGCTTTTATCGGGACGAATCACGTTTGGTCTACAGCCTTTTCGATGGCATGACGCTTTTGACGAGAGCGGCGTTGGAGGAGAATTTTGTTCCGGCACAGTCTGCATTGGGGGATATATATGCCCAAATGGGACTATGGAATGATGCAGCCTCTTTTTATTCGCTATCTGTCGCCAACGGATACAGGGCGAATATGGGAAAGCTGATCGAGCTGAGTCAGTTGATTGGTGCTCCTCGACATCTAATCGATTCATTGATGGAGGAAAAGGAGCGATATTCGGTGGACACGTTTAATGCTACAATGGAAACAGCAGAACTTTTGACTTGGCATGAAAAGATGCGAACGGCTATCCGGTCACTTGAAAAGCGTAAAGAGGCAGTTGATGCTTTTGATCCGATGAAACATTGGGTTGAAGGGGATTTCTTTGTGGATTTCATTCGGGAACTCTTAAAAAGCACAGCCTCCGTTGAGGAGGCATTGGTATCCTGTGATTCATTTCTTGTTGGTTCAGATGCCGACAGGCAGATAATAAAAACCTATCTGTTGGGAGTAAAATATGCGCAAGGATATGGGGTGGAGCGGAATCAACTACTAGCCGACTCTTTAATCCAGACTGCTGCCGGACAAGGCTCCATTGATGCTATTTATACATGGGGACGTTTGTTGGACCAGCGTGGACGGACCCAGGATGCAATCAAGACATTGCAGAAAACGGCAGACGTTGATTCACGCTCAGCAGAATGGTTGTCTTATATGTTTCAGAATGTTGACCAAAGACAATCGGAAAAATATCTGGCAAAAGCTGATGATTCGGTCCGACTATATCGTACTGTAAGGGAAGAGCTTGCTTGGTTGGATACGTTGAACGTAAGGATCTCGGCTGGAGAATTGGAGGAGAGAGCTAATCGGCTGGAGGCCATGATAGCTCGGAATGGTTTTGCTGATCAAGAGAATTGTTTCTGTTTGATCGGTGAGTTAAGTCTGCTGTACACTTATTTGGGATATCCTGATATGTGGAAATTTTACAGTAGACTACCTTATCAGTCACGTATAAAGAATGAAGGATATAAGTTCCTACTCCCATTATCAGTCTTTTTCATGGTACAGGGGAAGATGGAGGAGTCCGCTGATTGTTACATATCCTATTGCGAGTATCTTTTCGCTCAGAAAAAACAAGAGATGCATCCAGAAGAACGGCAATTGCTTGTTGAGTATTTAAGATGGCATTATCCAGCCAGTGAGGACTCTCTTCGTACTGTATTGGGATACGATTTCACGAAAGGCATAGAAAAGACCGAACCTGTGGATGGAGTGGCACCGGCTCCAGTCTTTCGGGTATGCCCCAGTGATTCGGTTTATTTGTATTGATCACTTCATATTGTTGTATGGAAAGATCATATATAGTGTTTGATCGTTTAATTTTTCTAGTGCGGGATACAAGACTGAAATCAGATTCTGACAGATTCGATTTATTCTAAAGATCCATGACTTTGAAAAGTGCTAGGAACAAGCTTTGTGATAGTGACAAGGATAAGTGGTCTTTGTTAAGAACTGTGGAGAACATCGACAATGGTTTATTTGCGGGCTCTTTCCAAGTTTATCATACCAGTTTCAGAAATTGAAATCGTTGATTACTCCGACTTAACAAGTCATGTTGCTGTCTTGAACTCAAAATGAAGGTGAATGGGATGACCGTCACTTTGGAGATATTCTTTGAAATGACAGTCATCTCATTTATGACGCCTTTGAGGATAGAGAGGACGTGTGCCTATGTGGGTGTACACATACGTCGCCATCAGGAATCTGGAAAAGAGGAAAATCCAAAATACGCCATGCGGGGGGGGCTCAAACTTATTTAGGATATGTATAATATGGAGCACATGGCGGATGATCAGGAACTCCTGTATGAAGAGTGTGCTGAATTACGCCAGCGTTTGTCCAAAACGATACTGGATAGCTTTGAGCTTTGGCTTAAAAACACATACTCTAAAGTTTTAAAACGCAGTCTTATGGAGAAAGCCATAGCCTATGCCAACTCTCCCTACTGCCAAGAATGAAACCGTACCTTCATGACGGAAGAATCTTCATTGACAACAATCGCTGTGAGAATGCCCTAAGACCGCCGGTCATATCGAGAAAGAACATGCTGTTCCGTGGAAACCGGCAAGCTGCTGAAAATACGGCTATAATCTGTTCCTTGCTTGGCTCATGCAAGGAACGTGGCGTCACCCCGAGAGAGTGGCTGAATGATGTGATCGGCAAACTCCCTTATTATCTAGCTCCCAAATCAGACAGAGACCTAAAGGAACTGCTACCAGATATATTGAGAAAATAATCGGGACAGTTCCGGGAAAATGCAGGAAAAAAACGGAAAAAAGCGAGACTACCACTCAAAAAACGACTCTGAGATATGCTGGTATATGAAAATTGAGATGCACTTACAATGAAGTGCACCTCAATAAAATATCGAATGCACAAGATGTAGTTGAGCGGTCGCTTACCATTTATCTTACATTGGACAGTATAAGGAAGCACTTGAAGTCCGGATATTTCCCAAACGGACATTACCGGTCATCAAACGCCTCCACCCTATTTCTTTCCAGCAAAGCGAGGATGTCCTTCTCCTTATATAGTAATTTGCCTCCTATTTTGTAGTAAGGCAGTTTGCCGTTTATCCTGTACTCTGCCAGCGTCCTGCGTGTCAGTTTCAACTGTTCGGCAAGCTCACAGTCCGTAATGTAACGTTCTCCCTTCAGAACCGGACGTAATTTCTCCTCCTGCTTGTCCAGCATTTCGGACAGGCTGTCTATATTCCGGAAAAAACGAATGATTTCCGGGGTTTCTTTGGTCAACAGCGATTGAATCATAGCACTTTTAAAGGGTTATACGGTGAATATTGTTTTCCATAAAACGGATAATATCCTGACGCTTGTAATACACCTTACGGTCTATATAACTGTAAGGGATGGCCCTGCTTCTACGAAGCTGCAACATCTTTCCGGGAGAGGCGTCCATGAGCATACAAGCCTCCTGGTTGTCAATCCAGTCGTCCATACCGGATATGCCACTTCCGCATGTTTCACACATTTTTTTTACAACGGCTTCCAGAGCCTCATTCATTTCCATGAATGTTTTAGCCTCGATACATACAAACTCCATAAACTTTATTTTTTGTCGGATACGAAAATATGAAAGGGAATATTCATGTCCAAAAGGATGTCGTCAAAAGACATCAGATGTCATTAAACGTCATATGTAACAGAGAGTTGAAGAGTCTAACTTCAGAAAAATGCTCTGAAATAAATATTATAGTCTTTATATGTTGAATACCTTGTGTGGAAGCGTCATCAATTTATCCGGTTTTAAGAATATAGGCGGGGTGGTATCTGCAGCTTGTAAAATTTACATTACGGACTTTACAATTTTACACTTCAAAATTTTACACTTACCATCCACTGATAAAAATCACGCAATGTTATTCACTTGATTCTTAACAGAATGTAATATATGACTAAGTTAATACCGGTACTCCGGCATAGATTTTTCACTAAAGATGGCATATACTCTCGAAAGTGCGCACAAGAAAGGGTATTTCAGTAATAACCTTTAAAATGCAGGAGATACATGTCATGATGTATATAGACAATGAAGTGCTTGAGAAAATGATAATGACCATAGTGGAAGGTTTTGACCGCATAGAGAAGAAACTGGACAGGATGGAACGTGTGAAAGAGTTCTTGAACGGTGACGAGCTTTTGGACAACTATGACATAGCCAGGCTGCTCAACGTGTCGTTGCGGACAGTCGCCCGCTACCGGGAAAAAGGACTGATCCGCTATTACCAGACGGACGATAACGGAAAGAACTTCTACAGAAGCTCGGAAATACAGGAATTCTTGCTGAAACGCGGAAAGAAAAAATGAGCGTGGGAGTATCAATATGCGGAAGTTATGCTAACTTTGTTTCATAAACAGTTGTTATGAAGACAAATACCAATTCAAGATATGCCGTCGCAGTCCTTATTGACGGGGATAACGCCTCCTTTGAGAAGATGGAGGATATAATGGGTTTTGTTTCCCGTTATGGGGATGCCGTTGTGAGACGAATTTATGGAGATTGGACGAGAAAAGCGCTTTCCGCATGGAAGGGAACTGCCCGGGAGCATGGATTCAGGCTCGTACAAGCTTCCTCCCATGCTCCCGGAAAGAACACGACCGATATTGCACTGGTCCTAGACGCGATGGACATTCTTCGTGACGGTCGGGTAGACTGTTTCTGTCTGGTAGCCAGTGATGGTGACTACAGCCTGCTTGCCCAGCGAATACGGGAAGCCGGATTGAAGGTGCTGGGATATGGGGAGGATAAGACTCCCGTATCATTGGTACGGTCCTGTTCCATGTTCCTGTATGCCGACCGGAAGGAAAACAAGGTTTCGGACAATACTCCCGAATTTTTTATCCAAAGGGACATGGAGTATTTCGACAAGGCTTTCCGGCAGGCAGCTGACGGCAAAGAGGAGGTTCCCCTTTCACTGATCGGCGGCGCATTAAAAAAAATGATGCCCAAATTCAAGGTCAGGAGATATGGATGCAAGACATTGGGCAAACTTTATGAAAGGCTGGACCGGTACGAGCTGGTCATGACAGACAAGGGAGTGGCAAGTGCCGTGCGGCTGAAAGGTTGAACCGCACGGCGGGAATAATCAGGAACCGTCAGTTTCCTTTTATGCATCCTTGCCATAGCATAAAGCATAAAGCATAAAGGAAACTGACGTTCGTTGTCTATACCGGGATGGGATTTATCCGTAGTGTATCGAGATTGAGATAGGCACCCCGGTAGAATGTCCTTCCTTCCCTGAGCATACGCCACAGGATGTCGCAGCCGGTTTGTGCCAGTATGGAATTGATGAAAAGGTCCTGCTTCTGCAAGGCTTCCGCCAGCGAGCAGCTCGGTCCCGAATCCTTTTCCTTGATGGTGGAGTAGCGTACCTCTTCGGTAATGACATTCATGCGGGGAATGGGCAGGTATTCGTTGGATACGGGCTGGAGAATCTTGCCACGGATGTTCCCTATCAGAACCTGTCCGGTGGTCCGGGCATTGCCGAAGTCCATCCAGTATATGGGCGACCGCTCGTTGTTGGAAGTGTGTTCCCGGTGTTTCTTCAGGAAGCGCCAGAGGTTCATCCGGGAGCGGATGTTGTCGGTGCAGGTGACGATGATGTTCGCCAGGGCGGGCTCTTCCCGGTCCGCAGAGGCTTTCAGCGGATAACGCTGCCCCTTTGCCTCCCACGAGAAGCCGAAAAAACGGTTGATACGGGTCACAAGTGCCGTGGCCTTGTTCAATCCGAGTTCCGATCCGCTGAACAGCTGGCGTCCGATGTTCGCTTCCGTGACGGTATCGGGGTCGAAGACCGTCACGTGCAGTCCCGGATGTCCGAGTGCCTGCAATGCCACGCTCATCCGCGCCAGGCCGGTGGCCACCTGTGAGCCTGTTCCGCCCGCACCGATTACGAAGACGGTCACGGGATGGTAGGGGTTGAGCAGGTACCTGTCTGTATAATGAATCTTTTTCATGCCAGTAAGTCTTTAAGTTGTTTGTTCATGGGTTTCAGTTCGTTCTCGTCAAACGGATTGGCGCGTGCCTTTTCCGTTACCGAGACCAGGTTGCTTTCAGTCGGGTTCCTGCTTCCTCCCAGATGGGAGAACTCGCTGAGCCAGAAACGTTTTTCCCAATACTCGAGGAGTTTTGAGAAAGTCATGTCTTCCGGGGGAGTCAACGTGGCGTTTCCCAGACAGACACTGCTGCCCGTGACATTGAAGAAAGGGGCGAGGAAAAGCGGGCTGTTTTCCGCCGGTTTTTCCCCCTTGTAGGAGAAAATGTCCAGCCTGTCACCGGAAACCTTGTAGATCACGCCGGGCACATGGAATGTCCCGTCAGGAATATTCAGACTTCCGGCAAAGAACATCTGCCGTTTTCCCGGAGGATTGTACCAGATGTACCTTTCGTGCCCCTTTCGGGTATCACACCACAGCATGTTGGTAGGGATTTTCCCGTGCGGCACGTTCCGCCGGTCATCCGTATAGGATTCCATCAAGGAGTCCATGAGCTCATAGGTGACGGGCATGGCAGCCTCCATCCTGCCCCTGTCATTGATGGGACGCAGTTCGAGGTAATGCATTCCGTTCCCATAGCGGTTCTCACGGTATTCATACGCGATCAGTGCCGCCTTGGGCACCATCACCTGTTGCAGTCTGTTGGTCAGTTCATTCATATCGTTCATTTTAGAAGTTGTCAGCTATATGTTTTTTAAAACGTGCCAGCCATTTGGAAAGCCTTTCCGGGTAGTCGTCCATTTGGAAGAGACAGTCCGTTTCCGGTGTCAGGAACCTGTATGTGACCGGGGTAAGGGCATAAGTCTCCTGGTAGTCCGAGTTCATGAACCCTTTCATGCATTCAGCCAGCGTGTCACGGGTAGAGTAGACCAGCATGACCTGGCTTTCCATTCCCACCGGGTAAAAATCACGCTCCTCCTCATACGCCCAATCGTACAGGTAATCTGTGAGGTCCGGGCTTTCCGGGGTGATCAGTGCCATACCCTCCCTTATCAATTCCAGTAGTTTTTGTTCCTTCCCTTTTTTTGTCCGGTAATTCCGTGCAGCCTCTTCCAGAGAGTTGCAGAACGGTTTTCCCGACATCCGTTTGAGCGCTTTCGCCCGTTTTCCTGACTGGTAGGAATCCGCCAGCCGCTTGTTCGCCCTGATTTCTTTCGGGGAGGCGTCGGAATCCCGGTTTTCCCAGTCTTCCAGTTCCTCTATGGCGAAGTCATAGCAAAACGCCTCGGTGACATTGCAGACTCCGTGATGCCGGACGAATTGCCGGATGAACTCCCTGACAATGTTCCTCAATGGTATGGGAAGCCGTTCCGTAAAGTCGATGGGAATCCAGAACAATGTGGGTTCCGGCCAGTCGTGATGGCGGAACAGACAGAAATGGAGCCTTCCTTCTTTCTCTTCCAGATTGACACATTCCGGCACGCTCTCCTCCATCGCCTTGTACAGTTCGGTGATTTTCAGACGGGGGATGCCCCCTTTCCTGTATCGGAAAGGGAGCTTTATACCCATAAGTCCGGCATAGTTCGATGCCGATTGGTAGAGATAGTCAAAATTCTCCGGTGTCGTGAGATTGACCAGGGAACCGTCATATCCGTCCTTATGCCAAAAATCCGGTGCAAGGGGAGGAATTTTATCTGTCAGAAAATCATGACGCTTCCCGGTGGCGGCAGTATCCTCCTTTTTTGTCCCGGTGTTCCTCTTCGGATGTCTGACGGGTCGGCCGAGCGGATAATGAGTCCCGCCAGGTTCTCCTTGGTTGATTCTGAGAGCTGTCTGCATGGTTTGTCCTCCTTTTTCTTTCTCTTATCCATACGCTTATCCTTTCACTCCGATAGTTGTCTTGAAGCGGTAGACCGCCTTGTCTTCCTCCCATTCCGGTCCGTGGACGGTCGCCGTTGTCAGTTCGGGATAGGTCATGGAGTAGAAGTCCATCACCTCGTTTACGGACAGGCTGCTGTCCGGGTCGCTCAATACCAGTTCTTTAGAGTCCTTCCTGAATTTGAAAATTCTCTGCAATCCTTTGATTTCAAGTGCCATAATTTCTCTTCTTTTATAAAGTTTAACAATATACCATGTCCATTTGTGCCATGTCCGTCATGCGGCATTCCTTCGGAAAATCCGGATATTCCGCATACGGGTCTTCCCTGAGCATTTCCCGGTCGTCCTCGCAGTCCTTGTCGAAGTTGTACATTGCAGCCTCTTGCGGTTGCCGGAGGTATTCACGCTCCTCATAAGTTCTTGCGGCCTCCTGTACCGGTGCATACCGTGGCTGTGGCGGAGCCGGTTGCATCCATTGCTTTTCGTCTATCCGTGCCTGTTGCATCTGTACTGGTTGATGAAACTGGATTCCTTGCGGTTGTGGAACTGCCTGTTGCGGAACCGGTTGCGCTTGTGGTACGGAAATAGTATATTGTACGGATTGTGTTTGCGGCTGTCCGGTAAATGGCGTTTGCTGTCCGGGATGTACAGCTGACCGGGGCGGTTGTGGTTGTGAAACGGGTTGCGAAACCGGAGCCGGCTGCTCGGGCAAAAACATCGGGATTTGCTCTCCGCTCCGGTATTGCGATGCCGGGGCTGCCGCCGGTTGCGATGCCGTCTGTTGTGGAGCTGGCCGCGGCTTGGACACTGACGGTTGTTCCATGCCGAACAGGCTTCCCTCTGACGCCTTTTTCTGTACTTCCACCATTTTTTCGTCGATTTCCTTTTGCTTGTCCGGAAGTGCCAGCACCTTTGCCTGCTTGAGCCATGTCAACGCTTCGGAATAGCGTTTGCCGGTCATGGCATCCTCAGCCTTCTTAAGCAGTTTTTCCATCTTTTCCCGTTTCTCGCGGACCTCTTTGGACTCTTTTTCCGCAGCAGACCTGGCGGCTTTGCTTTGTGAGACCGCCTGTTCCGCCTGTTTCTCGAACGTTTCCAGGTTGGTAAGGATGCCCTGCGCTTTCTGTACAGGTGTGCCGACAGCCTGCAGGAAGCCCGCATCCAGCTCTTCCGGCGTGCCGTTCAGGATGAGCGGAACGATGCGCTCCCCGTCCTTTACCCCCGACCGCCTGGGAACAACGGCCACCGTCAGGTTGTTGTTTACTCGTCTGATGTTGATACTCAGGTCTGTGCCTGCCGTGATCATTTGGTTGATTGTTTGAAAAAACATAATGGTAAAATTTAAAATGTTATACATAAATTTCCTTGAAAAAATCCTGTAGGATTCTCTGCCTGTCCGGATTTGAGGCTATGCCTCTCAACGGTTCCAGATAGTAGCCGATACGTTTCGGTCCGTCCGTCGTATCGGGAATCCGTTTTTTAACAGGTCTCACACGGTTTGTGGCGGGCCATGCAGCCGGCATGACCGGAGCCGACGGGGTGAATGTAGCGGTTCTCATGTCTTTACGCTTTAAGGATTATACAAGCATGCCCATGACGGTCAGGGCAATAATTATTTTTACAATGAGGGTGAATGTCCTGAAGAAGAGGCTGATGAGCGTTCCCGACAAAAGGAACAGGACGGGCAGATACACGGGAATGATCCCCTTGCTGTAGAGCAGGCATATTCCCGTAAGCAGAACCAGTGAGACCGTTTGCTTGCAGATGTTTTCGATAAGTTGTAGTTTCATGTCTTTAAATTTTTAAGAATGAATAATCCCATCGGGATATGTTTTCCCGATTTTATAGGCCTCCGGCCCTTGGATTGCCTTTTTGCGCAAGGCTTGGCAAAAGAAAATACCGCAGCGAAGCGAGGATGATTTTCTTTTAGCCAACCAAGCCCCCAAAGGGGGCCGCCTTGCGGCAAAAACGAGGCAATCCAAGACTTTTGCCGCTTAAAAGCGGAAAAACGTATCTTGCACATATAAAAAAGAAGTACAGACAGACTGTCTGCACTTCCCTTGTCTTGTTGGCTTTGACATTTGTTTATGTGGTTCCCTGTGGTCGCTTTTCCACCGGATGGTTCCGGAATATCTCGCCTGTCACCTCATTTACCGTTTCCAGCACACCGTCCAGGAACTTTCCCTGCGAGAGTTCCCCCCGTTCTATCCGTGCCAGTTCTGTTTCCCATCCCGAAGTGAGGGAGGCGTCGGCTACCTTCATACCGCGTACCGTTTCATACAGGAAAAGCCCTTTAGGAGTCGGGACGACATATTTACCTGAATAACGGATGTATTTACGTTCCAACAGCGTACGGAGAATATTCGTGCGGGTGGAGACGGTGCCCAGTCCGGCCTTGTCCATATAATTCACCAGTTCCTCGTCCGTATAAGGGAAGACCGGTAACGATTTCTTATGTATAAGGCTGCACCCTGCCACCGGCAGGATCTCTTCCTGAAAAAGATCCGGTACCACCTGGTAAGGCATACAGCCTTTTGCGACAAGATGTTCCCTCTCGAAAATTCCGAGCCATCCTTTTTCCAAGATGCGGTATGTACGGATGCGGAATTTACGTGCGGCACACACCGCATCGACGGTTGTGTATTCCACCTTGCAAGGCGGCATGAACGTTTCAAGCACCCTGCCAACAATGAGCGTGTAAACCAGCATTTCCTCCCGATCCAATTTACCGGGCTGTGTGCCTGTGATGATGATGGCATGATGCTCCATGATGTCTTGTGCCTCAATACTGTCCTGTGGCGCGGCAAGGTCAACCGTACCGGCATATTGTCGGAACTCCTTGCGGGACAGCATCTTTTCCACGACAGGCGGCAGCATGTCATATACATCCTTTGGCAACAGGCGACTGGAGGTGCGCGGATAGGAAATCAGCTTCTTCTCGTACAGGCTTTGTGCAATCTCCTGCACCTGTATGGCCGTCAGGCTGTGGTAACGGTTCGCATCTTTCTGCAGTTCGGCCAGGTTGTAAAGTGCCGGTGCCCCGATTTCCTCCGTCCGTTTCCCTACCGCTGTGATGCGGACACTTTTTGCCGCCTTGCAATCCTCGTACAATGCCAGTGCCTCCCGGCGGACCACAAGGTCGTCCACGTGGCGCATCTTTAAGATACGGTCATTCTTGCACAGGCTGATGAATACGGGCCAGCTGTCAGCCGGCATGTGGTTCTCCCTTTCCCGGTACCGTCTGCATATCTCCGCCAGTACGGGTGTCTGTACCCTGCCCAGCGAATTGTTCCCGAAGCCTACCGCCTTGCAGATGGCATAACTTGAATTAACCCCCAGGAGCCAGTCCGCCCGGTTACGGCTGTCCGCCGCCAGGAACAGGTTGTCGAACCGGTCACATGGAAGGAGGTTCGCCATACCTTCCGTGATGGCCTCGTCCGTCAGAGACGAGATCCAGAGGCGGAGGCAGGGTTGTTTGCATCCCAGAAAACCGTAAAGATGGCGGAACAGCATCTCTCCCTCCCGGGAGGCATCGGTTGCCGCGATAATGGTGTCGCATGCGTTGAGCACCTTGGCAATCACTTTCAACTGGAGCACCGCATTGATGTCGGGATTCCACCCGGTATCCGTCTTCACGTGCCTTACTGTCAGGAAGGAAGGCGGAAGCAGGGGAAAGTCCTTCCACTCCACATGGGCTGTTCCTGAATCCTTCGGCATTGCAAGGGAAAGCATATTGCCATATGTCCATGTCACCATGTAGCCGTTCCCGGTCATATAACCGTTCTCTTTTCTGCCGGCTCCCAACACTCTTGCTATCTCTCTGCCCACGTTGGGCCTGTCAGTCACTATTGCGATCATATTCTTTTTCTTTTTGATGGGGGCTGTCTAAAAAGTATTTTTGACCCTCTTTTATTCGAATACCTATCTGAGATTGATTTCAAATATTCAATTCTCAAGAACGAATGAGTGACTTTTTAGACAACCCAACAGGTTAAACTTATTTTATTTTTTGTTATTTCTTTGGAGATTCCTCCTGACGGATGCCATTGATTTCCATGATTGGCCTGTTGTTGTCACCGGGTACCAGTTTGAATATGGCATCCATGGTCAGGCTGATTACCGGAGTACAGAGTTTCAATGGGATGATTTCTGATTCCTTGCCTTGCAACAACAGGTCAAGGTTGCCGTCCGCTTCCAATTGCTCCTTGCTAATACCCACGGCCTTCAGACCGGGCCAATCAATATCTTTTACATTATAATTATAAGGGATGTTCCGATTCGTATTCATACGGTTTGGGGATTTGATGTTTGTAAAACTGATTTTGTCTCTCTCTGATCGGGGTTATACCGCTTGTTTTGCCCCTTTCTTTTGTTCCTGCTGCTGACCTTGGGCGGTATCCGCCTGTGCTGCACGACGGGAAGTGTCCCTGCGGATATCCGGGTTCTCTTGGAAATACTGCAACTGCCCGGAATAAGGGTTTACTTTCAGGTAGGAGCTGAACGTCTGCCCGTTGTTTTTCAGCCCTTCGACAAGGAGGGTCTTCCCGTCCTGGAGGTTCGCCTTTTCCTGCGCCGTGAACACATGGCCGTAAACCTCCGCCGGGATACGTGGCGCCTGCTGCTCGTTGAACCCGTCCGGCGTGCGTGAGTACATCGTCCTGCCGGTATTCATGTCCAGCTTGACAAACGCGGAGAATTCCTCTCCTTTGCGGTTGATCATATTTTCCAGATAGACGGCCTGCCCCTTGCGCAGGACCTCCTTATCCTCGGGTGTTAGCTGCACGCTGCATATCTCCTTGGGGATATAGATTTCTCCGGTTTCCGGATTATGGCGGGTGTAATTCGGCCGTCCTGTCGTCTGGTCTATCGTGACAAATGCGGAGAAAGCTCCGTCCCTGTTCTTGAACTTCATGTCCTCGACCAGAATGGTATGTCCCTCGCTGAGCATCTTTATCTGGGTGGGTGAAAGTGGTACGCCCCCGATGGATTTCTCGTTGAATACCTGGTTCTTCGGGAAGATGAACTCCAGCCCCCTGCGCTCGGCGCTGTATTGGAGCGTGGCGTCAAATTCCTTCCCTGCCTTGGAGGTCATCCCCTCCACCTTGACGGGTTGTCCCTCCTTCAGCAGTCTGATCTCCTCGTCCGTAAGTCTTACCCCGCTCACTTCCTGCGGGATGTAGACATGCTCCTGCCGGACAGCGACCAGCTCGTTGGTGTTCTTGTCGATGGAGATCAGGCAGGGGGTGTACTCGCTGCCACGCAGGTTGAGTTCCACCGCACGTCCCATGTTGCCGGTCTCACGCAGGTTCCTTTTGTCTTCCTCGCTAAAGTTAAATCCGAAATAAGGGCGTTCCAGTTGCGGTTCCTTGCGTATACCGTGAACGGCCAGCCCCACCTGCCCGTTCTCTTGTGGTATGAGCGAGAGCCTTGCGTCCAGTTTGGCTGTCAGCACGCCGGGAATGTTAAGTGTCAGCGGCACCAGCTTGTTGGTCTTGTAACCTCTCAGCATGGAGTCGAGAAGTCCTTGCTGTTCGAGTGTCGCCTTTGAGATACCGATCTTGTCCAATCCCTCCCAGTCGATCATGTTCTCGTTGTAACGATAGCGCGGGCCTTGCGGCTCTTGTGGCACCTGCTGTGCCTGTGGTTGCTGTCGTTGCTGGGATGCCTGTTGTACCTCACTCTGTTGCAGGGGTTCCTGCGGTTGCGTTTCTTTTTTTGCCATGGCTGTCTCTTGTTTATTCATGTTTTGTTCCTCCTTGTTCTCTCTCGGACGGATCTCGTAGCGTTTGAGGAACTCCTTCACTGCGTCCGTCTTTTTCCCTTCCGCCAGGTCCTTGATCGCCTGCTTGTTCACCTTGTAGTCGTGGAAGGTCATGCGGAGCAGGCGGAAATGGGTCGGTTCCTTGAACTGGCTCCAGAAATTCTTGATGAAGTTTTCAAGTATGCTCGAGTTCTTGTCGAATTTCAGGAATGAGTTTTCATTCTTCTCGTCCGCTGGAACCGTCTTGACCTTCCCGTCCTTGTCGATCTCGCTGACCACTTGTACACCGGCTTTCGGGTCGCTCTTGTTATGAATCATCATCAGCTCGGTGATCTGTTCCACCAAAGGGGCGTCGTTCGTGACCTTCGGTTTCCGGGGCCGTCCAGGCTTCTCGTTCGGGCTCTTTTCTTGTGCCATACCTTTTCTTTTTGGGGTTAATAAATTGCTTTGACACTTCAAAAATATGGGCTAAATCCGAATAAAACACTGATTTTCAAAAAGGTGTCATCAGATGTCATCAAATGTCGTCAAATGTCCGAAAGACTGGTTTTCCGTGAGAGAAACATGCAGTGAAAACAAGGATATGGTATGCGGAGGAAGGACGAAGAAACCGGCACGGGCGCAAAGGGAGAATTATGCAGAGCAGAGGGAGCTGAAGTCCCTGTCTTCTCATGGGGCGGCGTTTTTTCATAAGACATTGCCAGGTCTGCCCATATATCCCGTACTTCCTGCCGGATTTATTAGGGATATAAAGGAGGCTCTCCTTTTTTCATCAATGACACGGTCATGCGTCGCGTCGGTCGCAGTGAGTCCCTATAATCTATCCCGAAATCAAAACCATTTGTCCGGGCGTTTGTTTCCATGTGTATTTTCCGCGACTTGTCGCAAGGAAAATACTCATGGAAAGCGAAGCCGGAACGCCCGTGACAATACGGTTTTGATTTATCTTTGATTATAGGGAACTCGCTGGTATCCGTCTGTTTTTCACGAATTTCCTAGAAAACATATACTGTCTTGTTGTTTATACGATATAAATATTTCTAGACTTGTTCCACGAAAAAAACGTCGCTTTTCATTTTCGAACTTTGATTCTTTACGAGGCTATTCGGACTGTCTTTCAAGAAGATTTACAGAGTTTGGCATCGGCATCAGGTGATTTTCGGTGTTCCAAGTGGAGAAGCGGAATCTGGGACTAAATATTTTCTTCCTTCAACAATATAGCCCACGGGTTGTATCTATGTACCTATTATTCATCATAAAACAGACTATATATGGCTACCATTAAATTAAAATTCCGTCCATCGACGGTACAGGGTAAGGCTGGCACGCTCTGTTACCAGCTTTGCCACCGTCAGGAGAACAGGCAGATTACCACCGACATGAGGATATTTCCCGAGTGGTGGAATGAGACGAAACGTGAACTTGTCGTTGTCCCCGGCAATGAGAGGGTCCTGACCGCCTACCGGAAACGGGCGGAAAAGGAGATACGGGACATCCGTGAGATTATCCGCGAGCTGGACTGTAGCGGAGAAACATACACCTTGTCGGAAATACTCAACCGTTATCGCTCCCTGCCTTCCGAGTCCGGTTTCCTGTACTACATGAAAAAAGAGATGGAAGCACTTTGGGAGAACGGCCAATACGGTACCTCTCGTAATTACCAGCGTGCACTGAACAGCTTTTTCGCTTTCCTAGATGGTGACGACATTCCTTTTTCGTCGTTGGATTCCGCCCTGGCGTGTCGGTATGAGGCATGGTTGTGGCAACAAAAGGTAGCGAGAAACAGCAGCTCGTTCTATATGCGGATTCTGCGTGCCGTCTATAACAAGGCCGTAAAGCAAGGTCTTGCGGTGCAGACTTTTCCGTTTCGTGAGGTTTATACAGGAGTGGCCCGCACATCGAAGCGTGCCGTGGATGAGGAAACCATCCTGAAACTTCAAAGGATTGACCTCTCGGATTCACCGGCTTTGGCACTTTCCAGGGACATGTTCGTGTTCAGCTATTGTGCCCGTGGCATGGCGTTTGTAGACATGGCATATCTGAAAAAAGAGAATGTGGACAGCGTGCGAATTACCTATTGTCGTCATAAGACAGGCCAATACTTAACATTACATATCGAACCGTGTATAGCGGCGATATTGGAACGATATGGGCAGGTTTGTCCGGAAAGTCCATATCTTTTCCCCATCCTTACCGATGAACAACCGGATCAGGCTTACCGTCAATACCGGACCGGGTTGAACTACCATAACCGGAAACTGAAACGGTTGGGCAAATTGCTTGGCGAACCATTACCTTTGTCCTCATATACGCCCCGCCACAGCTGGGCTACCGCCGCACGCAACCACGACGTACCGATTGCCGTCATCAGTGCGGGGATGGGACACAGCAGCGAAAGGACTACGCTTATTTACTTGGATTCTTTAGACAATGCTGTGATAGATAATGCGAACGAGAAGATTTTGAAGGATTTGAACGATACCGTCTCTATGTAAGAGAGGGTAAAAATACACTGCAAAGATAATCATTCTCAGCAAAAAAGAAAAAAAGAACGGCCATTTTAATTCCCTTATTTTACCCCCCCCCATTGATAATCCACTGATTATCAACGCATTAAAACGGATATTTAAAATAAATCGAAATAACATTGCAATAAGGATGTAAAATGAAAGGAGACCGTTTATTTTACCTTCCGAATGTATTTTTGAGTTGAAAATTGAGCATACCGAGTAAAAATGGATTCTTACATTAACATACGCGATTGATTATCAATGGTAAAAATATTCGTACCGTTTCTTACATAGAAACGGTACGAATACGGGGTTACGGTATCCGCTCACTGTAGTCAGGAGCGGCCCGCATTCCGGAGGTCCTATAAAGGAAAAAACCGGATTAACCTTGATTGCTGTATTTTCCTTATTTGAAAAAGCGGAAGGTGCAGGAATGGAAACTATATCCTTTTTATCAACCCGGTAACATTACTTTTCGTTGAACATAGAAACACACACACACGAACATTGGTTCGCCTTAAAAGTATTTTATAACAAAGTTTTCGAGATTGAGGATATATTGAAAAAAGACAAGATCGAGACTTACATTCCTTGTGAGGAAACCTTGATGGAACGTAACGGCATAAAGAAGAAACTCCGCCACCCGGTCATTAATTCGCTTATGTTCTTCCGTTCAACCGTTTGTCGTGCTTTGGAAGTACAGCGACAATTCACCAATAAGGTAATCCTATATACAAGACAGAAGGGATTGAAAAGACTTCCCCTTGCCATTCCTGATCGGGAAATGAACATTTTCATGCTGGTCACCTCGTCCGGCGAGCAGGGAATGGAATATTTCGGGGAGGACAATTCCAAGTTTCACCAGGGAGAACGTGTACGGGTCATTGACGGAAAGTTCAAGGGAGCGGAAGGGGCTATCTGTCGGATTAAGAAGAATCGCCGTTTGGTGGTCACCGTCCAAGGCGTATGCGCCGTGGCTACTTCCTATATTCCACAAGCCTTTCTACAACGGATAGGGCAAGATTAAGAAAATCATCAAAAGAATCATATAGTGGACATTCTTCATTTTATCGAATTTGCCTTTACAGTCATAGTCGGCTGGACATTGAGTGCGATGGTCCTACCTCGCATTTCGTTGGTCTCTTTCCGACGTCGCCTGTTCGACTCTGTGGACGAACGTAAGTTGCATACTGCCCATATACCAAGGTTAGGCGGTATCGCCTTTTTCCCTTGTATCACAGTTACGGTTTCGCTTGCCATTATCGGTTACAACCTTTGGCAGGGCTATAACATACTCGACATGGACTTGACGAACCGTCTGCTTTCCATGCTCTGTTGTCTGTTCATACTTTATCTTATAGGTATGATGGATGACCTTATCGGTGTACGTTACCGTTCCAAATTTGTAGTGCAGATACTTTGTGGCATACTGTTGGTGATTTCCGGGCTATGCTTCGACAACCTATACGGGTTGTTCGGTATTTATGTCATACCTTATTACATAGGAGTGCCGTTCACGGTATTCGTCATTGTCTATATCTTGAACGCTATCAACCTAATAGACGGTATTGACGGACTTGCCTCCGGATTGAGTATCATCGCATTCCTCGCTTTCGGTTGTATGTTCATACGCTTGCAATGGTGGATGTATGCCTTTATCAGTCTGGCTGCATTCGGTGTGTTGTTGCCGTTTTTCTACTATAACGTATACGGTAAGATACACCGGGGACGTAAGATATTCATGGGCGATACAGGTTCGCTTACTATCGGGATGCTGTTGGCTGTGATGGCCATCCGTCTGAGCATGTCCGACCCGATGAAGGAAAGTGTCTTTCCCGGTGTTATTGTGACAGCCTTCTCGTTCCTGATAGTGCCAATGCTTGATGTGGTACGCGTAGTTTTACATCGATGGCGGAACAGGAAACCTCTTTTTCTGCCTGACAAGAATCATATCCATCACAAATTCATCGCCTTGGGCATGTCTCAACGGAAAGCTATGGCATGTATCATCGCCCTCGCCCTCGCTTTTGCCGTGGTGAACGTATTCCTGATTCATTATTTGACCACCACTACTCTTTTTCTGCTGGACGTGGCAGTATGGACAGTGTTGCATTGTTATATCACAATAAAGATCAAACGAAAAAAATAACTGTACAGAATAAATTTATGAAAAATCGATTTTTAGCACTTATCTTTTTGGCTATATCGCTCGTTTCGTGTAATACATCCAAGGAGATTCTTTACTTTCAAGACATTGCGGTAAACCAGCCTGAAGTAATCAAGGGAGCAAAAGATATTACCGTGCAGCCCAAAGACCAGATATCCATCACGGTATCCAGTAAAGATCCGCAACTTGCAGCATTGTTCAACCTGACACGTGTCCAATACCGTGCCGGAACTACTGACTTGCGTAGTAACAACAATAATGGAGAAATATCTGGCTATACTTTGGATGACAAGGGAAACATCGATTTTCCTGTCATAGGCTCACTCCACATAGCCGGTATGACCAAGAGCCAGATTGCTACCCTTATCAAGAAACGGTTAGTGGAAGAGGACCTAGTGAAAGATCCGGTTGTGACCGTGGAGTTTATGAATCTCTATTTTTCAGTCTTGGGTGAAGTAAAAACTCCCGGCAAATATAGTATCACAAAAGACCAGATATCTTTACTGGAAGCCATCAGTATGGCGGGTGACCTTACTATCTACGGTAAACGTGATGCTATTTTCGTCATTCGCGAGGAAAACGGTGAACGGGTTACTCATTGGGTGGATATTCGAAGCAAGGATATTTTTACCTCCCCAGTTTATTACCTGAAGCAGAACGATGTGGTGTATGTGCAGCCCAACAAGGTGCGCGCCGGACAGTCCACTATTAACGAAAACAACGTAAAGTCTGTTTCCTTATGGATCAGCATCGGATCGTTCCTTACCTCATTGGGCGTCCTTCTGTTCAAGTAATTGAAATATTATTTTATACTTATATATAACAGAATATGATAGAGAAAAAGACTATTGTCGGCAAGCCCACTGATGATTTCATACGGATACAGGACTTATGGGGAATGTTCGTGCCCAGATGGCATTGGTTCGCTCTTTCCTTGTTTGCCGCTCTTGCTGTGGCGACCTTTTATCTGTTGAGTACTCCGAATATCTATACACGTACCGCCGCCATCTTGGTAAAGGACGATTCCAAGAGCGGTTCGTCCACAAACGCAATGAGTGAGTTTTCTGATTTGGGAATCTTTAAGTCGAACACTAACATCAATAACGAGTTGCTTACCTTGAAGTCACCCACACTGATGACCGAAGTTGTGCAGCGATTAGGACTGAACGAGAGCTATACCGTTCGCAAAGGTTTGAGAACTATAGGATTGTATAAATGTAATCCTATAGTTATAACCTATCGTCACTTGGATGAAACTCCTGTCAGCTTTACGATAAACCTTCCGTCCAAAAAAGAATTTACCATATCCGATGTAATGATTGACGGAGAGGAACTAGGGACGGATTTCTCTGGTAAGATGGGCGATTCCATTCGCATGGAAATAGGTACATTTGTAATCAATCCTACTAAATATTGGAATGATTCATTCGTTGGTACTTCCATTCGCTATAATAAAGGTAGTGTACGTGCCGTAACCGACTATTATGCTACCGGCTTACGTGCAGATTTGGGTAACGAGGATGCCACCATCATCAACCTCAGTATCGATGATGCATCCATCCAAAAAGCAGAAGACATACTGAATACCCTGATCGAGATATATAATGAGAAGTGGATTCAGGACAAGAACCAGATCGCCGTCAGTACCTCACAGTTCATAGGTGATCGCTTAAGCATAATAGAAAGCGAACTGGGGAACGTGGACGAGAATATCGCTGGTTTCAAGAGCGAGCATCTGTTGCCCGATGTACAGGCGGCATCCAGTCTATATATGGCCCAGTCCGCAGAAAACAAAAAAGAACTGTTGGCACTCAACAGCCAACTTTCCACAGCACGGTATATCCGAAAGGAATTAAATAATAAGGAACTTGGCCAACTGCTGCCTACTAATTCCGGTATAGCCAATGTTAATATCGAAAGTCAGATCGGTGAATACAATACGATGGTACTTGACCGCAATCGCTTGATCGCCAATAGTAGTGAAAAAAATCCACTGGTAAAGGATATGGCAAACTCTCTCCAAAGTATGCAACGCACCATCATCCAATCAGTGGACAACCTGATTGTTTCCTTAAATACCCAGATACGGAGCATTCGACAACAGGAAGCCATGACTACCAGCCAACTAGCTTCCAATCCGAACCAGGCCAGATACCTGCTTTCCGTGGAACGACAGCAAAAAGTGAAGGAAGAACTCTATCTTTATCTGCTCCAGAAACGTGAGGAAAACGAGCTTTCACAAGCCTTTACAGCTTATAATACCCGTGTGATTACCGCCCCTCGGGGAAGTATGTTTCCCACCGCTCCCCGGAAGATGAATATTCTCCTGGTAGCGTTTGTTATCGGGCTACTCATTCCGGCGGTAATTATCTTCACGAAGGAGAATATGAATACCAAAGTGCGTGGACGCAAGGACCTGGAGAACCTCAGCATACCTCTCATTGGTGAGATACCCCAATATTTCAATACAAAGAAGAAATTGGGATTCAGTAAAAAAACGCAGCCTGATATAAAGGCTATCGTGGTGAAGGAAGGTAGCCGCGATATCATTAATGAGGCGTTCCGTGTGCTCCGCTCCAATATGGATTTCATGACAAACAAAGATGACAAGCAGAACGTGTTCGTAATCACCTCATTCAATCCAGGCAGTGGCAAATCGTTTCTTTCCATGAACATAGCCATGAGCTTCGCCATCAAGAAAAAGAGAATATTGGTGATAGACGGTGACCTGAGACACGGAACCATCTCTTCTTATGTTGACTCTCCCCAGACAGGTTTGAGCGACTACCTTGGAAACCGTGTCGACAATTACAAGGATATCATTGTAGAGGACAAAAAATATGACAACTTACATATCATTCCCATTGGTACCGTTCCTCCTAATCCTACGGAATTGTTGGAAAACGGTAAACTGGCTATACTAATAGAAGCCTTGGGTAGCGAGTACGACTATATCTTTATTGACTGTCCTCCTATCGACATTGTGGCAGATACGCAAATCATCGAGAAACAGGCAGACCGCACCATCTTTGTCATCCGTAGTGGCCTGTTGGACCGTAGTATGCTGACTGAATTGGAGTATATCTACCAAGAGAAACGCTTTAAGAATCTCTGTGTGATACTGAACGGTACAGAAGTCGGGGGACGATACAACTATCATTATAGTTACCGCTACGGTTATCACAACGGATATTCCTCTTATTACGGAAATGAGAAATTAGCTGACTGCGGTGGTGGGGGGGGGTAAATAGTTGATTACAAATCAGTTATATAGTTATTTGTTGCAAACATGTGGCCATTTCGTAAAACTGTAACCCTTGCTCAAAGTGGTATACTGAAAGGGATGATTGACTGTCACAGCCACCTTCTTCCGGGAATAGATGACGGGGTGGAAACTTTGAATGAGTCACTTGAGATTTTGGCCGAGATGGAAAGACTGGGTGTTAGAAAGGTCTGGTTCACCCCGCATGTCATGGAGGATATTCCCAATGAGACCGCAGCCTTACAACAAAAGTTTCGGGAACTGAAACAAAGTTACAAAGGAACAATGGAACTGAATTTGGCGGCAGAGTATATGTTAGACAATCTGTTTGAAAAACGCCTGGAAAGGGATGATTTGCTGCCCTTAGAGGAAGGGAAACGTTACCTTTTGGTGGAGACCTCTTATTTTAATCCACCGATGGGATTGAAGAATATCCTACTCCGTATTAAGAGTAAAGGTTATTACCCGTTGTTAGCACACCCCGAACGATATGAATATATGCAGATGAAAGAATACAAGGCTTTGAAGGAGACACGTATCTCTTTCCAGCTTAATGTACCATCGTTGGTCGGGATGTACGGCAGGCATGTGCAGGACAAAGCGGAAGTTCTGTTAAAAACCGGGATGTATGTTCATATCGGTTGCGACACCCATTCAATAGATTCTTATCTACGGTTATTGCATGGTAATATTCGAAAAAATGCGGTAAGCAATTTGATGAATCTTTTTTTTGATTAGAATTTTGTCAACTTTACGATAGACATTACTTTATTTCTAATAAAAGATGAGGAAATTCCTTTTTCAATGTGTTCGAAATGTTTTGCGATAAACCGGCAGAAGCAGTTGCAACTGCAACGTAAAGATTTCTCTATGGCAGGAATGGTCGCGCTTGTAACCGGAGGACGCATAAAGATTGGGTATCAGACAGCTTTGTCCCTGTTGCGTAAAGGAGCTACCGTAATCATAACCACCCGGTTTCCGGTTGATGCAGCGGAAAGATATTGTAAAGAGAATGATTTTCAAGAATGGGAAAACCGATTGTTGATTTATGGAATTGATTTTCGGGATATCAGGAAAGTAGAAAGCATGATTGCCTGGATGAATGCCAGACTTCCTTACCTGAATATCCTCATTAACAATGCCGCACAAACCATAGCCCGGCCGGAAGCATACTATCAGTATTTGAGAGTATTGGAAAATAGAGAAAACCGCCGACTGACATTTCATACCGAAAAGGTATTGAAATATTATTTGGCACAAAAGAAAAATAATGAACTGACGGTATGCACACCTTCTTCAAGAATGATTGACAGTGACGGTTTTTTAGTGGATTTGAGGAAATGCAACAGTTGGATATCGAAAGCTTGGGATATTTCGACAAAGGAATTTTTGGAAGTCCAATTGGTGAATGTGACTGCCCCTTTTCTGTTGTGCTCACGTCTGGTGGAACTGATGAAAAAAGCACCTTCCCGAGAAAAATTTATCGTTAATGTTTCTGCTATGGAAGGGCGTTTCTCTAAAAAGAACAAGAATCCTTTTCATCCTCATACCAATATGGCCAAAGCCGCATTGAATATGATGACTCGTACCATAGCGAAGGACTACCGACATTATGGTATTTATGTAAACAGTGTTGATACCGGATGGATAACGGATGAGAACCCTTATCCGATAGCAAAGAAAAATGCGGAAAACGGCTTTATCCCCCCTTGACAGTCATTGATGGTGCGGCAAGGGTTTGTGATCCTTTTTTGAGCTATTTGTATTCAGATAAGAAGAGACTTCCGAAATATGGACTCTTCTTGAAGGATTACCATAGGATAAAATGGTAATAGGTATAAGTTAGAAAAAATGATATAATTACAATTTTTAATAATAGGGAATGAAAGCATGTTTTATGGGCTTGGGTTATATTGGTTTGCCCACAGCCATTATTGCTGCCAAGCACGGCATTCAGATAACAGGAGTTGATATCAATCCTCATGTAGTGGAAATGACTAATGCGGGACATCTGCACATCATTGAACCTGGTATGGAAAAAATGTTACAGGAAGTAGTGAAAACAGGCATGTTGAAGGCTTCGGTTACACCAGAAATAAGTGATGCTTATTTTATGGTAGTTCCTACCCCTTTCAAGGGAAACCATGAACCGGATGTGAGTTACGTGGAAGCTGCTACTCATGCGGTACTGCCGTTACTGAAAGAAGGGGATCTTTATGTAATAGAATCCACTTCACCCGTAGGAACCACGGAGGCCATGGCACGCATCATCTTTAATGAACGTCCGGAACTGGAAGGTAAGATTTATATTGCCTATTGTCCAGAGCGCGTATTACCCGGTAATGTGATTTATGAATTGGTACATAATGACCGTGTCATAGGCGGTTTAAATCCTGAATCTACCGATAAGGCCATTGAGTTCTATTCCCAATTTGTACAAGGTACGCTTCACAAAACGAACTGTCGCACGGCAGAAATGTGCAAACTGACGGAGAACTCCAGTCGCGATGTACAAATTGCCTTTGCCAATGAGCTTTCGCTTATCTGCGACAAGGCGGGCATCAATGTTTGGGACCTTGTCAATCTTGCCAACAAGCATCCACGTGTGAATATCTTGCAACCCGGTTGCGGTGTTGGAGGACATTGCATTGCGGTGGATCCATACTTTATCACTGCTGATTTCCCTGCGGAAAGTAAGTTGATTAGCGATGCCCGTGAAATTAACAACTACAAGAGTTTCTGGTGTGCCGAGAAAGTGAAGAATGCCATGTTGGAGTTTGAATTGAAACATCATCGCAAACCTTGTGTCGCTATGATGGGACTTGCTTTCAAACCCAATATCGACGATTTGCGTGAAAGCCCGGCAAAATACATCACTACGAAAGTGATGCAGAGTTGCAATAATGCCGATATTTTGGTTGTGGAACCGAATATAAAAAAGCACAATGTCTTTAAATTGACTGATTATAAAGAGGCTTATGACAAAGCAGATATCGTGGTGTTTTTGACGGCACACACTCCATTTAGAGAACTGGAATGGAGGGACGATAAGGTGACATTGGATTTTTGTGGAGTGTTTAAGAAATAAGACGGAGAATTAAAATATGAATAAGATTTTAGTTACTGGAGGAGCCGGGTTTATTGGTTCCAATCTTTGTGAGCATTTGTTGACTCACAACTATGAAGTGGTATGTTTAGACAATTTTGCCACCGGAAAGCCAGAGAATGTGTTCCCGCTTTTAGAACGCTATTCTGAAAAGTTTAAATTGATAGTCGGTGATATCCGGGTTTTGGCAGATTGCCGAAAAGCAGTGGAGGGTGTGGATTACGTTATGCACGAAGCTGCATTGGGAAGCGTACCTCGTTCTATCAAAGATCCGATTACTACGAACGATACCAATATATCCGGATTCTTGAATATGCTGGTAGCCGCCCGAGATGCAGGTGTGAAACGATTTATATATGCTGCAAGTTCGTCTACTTATGGCGACAGCAAGTCACTACCGAAGGTCGAGGATGTGATAGGAAATCCACTATCTCCTTATGCCATTACCAAGTATGTGAACGAACTCTATGCCGATGTGTTTGCCAAAACATACGGTATGGAATGCATCGGACTGCGCTATTTCAATGTGTTCGGGCGTCGTCAGGATCCGTTTGGCGCATACGCCGCTGTGATTCCATTGTTTGTGAAGAAACTGATGGCTCATGAAAGTCCGGTTATTAATGGTGACGGTGAATACAGTCGCGATTTCACTTATATAGACAATGTGGTTCAGATGAATATGCTGGCTATGACCACCAATAACAAGAATGCTGTAAATCAGATATATAACACAGCCTACGGTGAACGCACCACATTGAACCAACTTGTAGGCTATCTGAAAGAATTTTTAAGCGAGTTTGATCCTGAGATTATTCAAGTGGAAGTGATTCATGGTCCTAACCGTTTGGGAGATATACCCCATTCTTTGGCTTGTATTGACAAAGCCAAATCGTTATTGGGCTATAATCCGCAATACAGTATGCGCGAGGGGTTGAAGGAAGCTGTAAAATGGTATTGGAATAATTTAATATAAAAATGGAAAGTATTAAGATTTGTGTAGTCGGATTAGGATATGTAGGCTTACCGCTTGCCCGACTTTTTTCAACTAAATATCCTACTGTGGGGTTTGATATGAATCAAGCTCGTGTGAATGCTTTGATGAAAGGGCATGATGCAACACTTGAAGTTGCTGATGACCTACTTCAGGATGCCATTAACAATCATGGGTTTAAATGTACAACAGATATTGAACAAATTCGCGACTGTAATTTCTACGTCGTAGCAGTTCCAACTCCTGTGGATGAGAACAACAATCCGGATTTAACTCCACTTTATGGTGCAAGTACCACTGTTGGAAAGGTGATTTCCAAAGGAGATATTGTAGTCTATGAGTCTACTGTTTATCCCGGTGTTACAGAAGATGAGTGTATTCCTGTTGTGGAAAAAGTGTCCGGATTGAAGTATAATGAAGATTTCTTTGCAGGCTATAGCCCTGAACGTATAAATCCGGGAGATAAACTTCATACAGTTGAAAAAATCAAGAAAGTTACTTCCGGTTCCACAGTTGAAATCGGTAAGAAAGTGAATGAAGTTTATGCGTCCGTCATTACAGCTGGTACCCACCTTGCTTCAACTATCAAGGTGGCAGAAGCCGCTAAAGTTATCGAAAACTCGCAGCGTGATATAAACATCGCTTTTGTCAACGAACTTTCCAAAATTTTCACTAAGATGGGAATTGACACGCAGGATGTGCTTGAGGCAGCTTCCACAAAGTGGAATTTTCTTCCATTCAAGCCGGGACTTGTAGGCGGACATTGCATAGGTGTCGATCCTTATTATCTCGCTCAGTGTGCGCAGCGTCACGGATACAACCCTGAAATCATTCTTGCCGGTCGACGTATGAATGATGGCATGGGAGAATATGTAGCCAACGAAGTAGTGAAACTTATGTTGAAAAAAGGTATTCAGGTGTTGGGGGCAAACATCTTGATATTAGGTTTTACATTCAAGGAAAACTGTCCTGATGTGCGCAACACAAAGGTTATTGATATTTATAATGCTCTACGAGAGTATAATGTTAATATAACAATTTATGATCCATGGGCAAATCCGGCAATCGTAGAACACGAATATGGAATAAAAGTAACGAATCAACTTCCAATGAAGAAGTATGACACTGCAATTCTTGCCGTTGCTCACAAAGAATTTACGGAGTTAGATATACTGTCAATGCTTAACGACAGTCATATTATTTACGATGTTAAAGGAGTCCTTGATAAACAAATGGTGAGTGGCCGATTATAATAGAGTTTGAGTTATGAATCATAGGCTACTAAGAATTTTCAATAAAGTAAACAAACTTTGTAGAAATGGGAGAAGCCAATTATATTCTCTCTTATTTTTCGGGTCTTTCAAATATATTTATAGGGGAAGACATGTTCGTATTTATGGATATAAATCACTTTCTATCGGAAAAGGTTGTCATATAATGGATAATTCAGAAATACGAGGAAAAGTAAATATCGGGAACAATGTTTTTATTCATGAAAATGTATTAATTAGATCCATGGAGTGTTCTATATCAATCGGAAATAATACGACTGTAAATCGAAATACTAACATATTGGCACAAGTAACGATAGGCTCAAATGTGTCCATAGCTCCGAATGTTGTAATTATAGGAGCGAATCACGTGTTTTCGGATCCTAATAAAACAATCAAATCTCAAGGTAGCACATCCAAGGGAATTATCATTGAAGATGATGTGTGGATAGCAACAAATACTTCCATTCTTGACGGTGTTACAATTGGGAAAGGTTCTGTTATTGCAGCAGGTGCAGTCGTAAATAAAGATGTTCCACCTTATTCAGTAGTGGCGGGTGTACCGGCAAAAGTTGTCAAGCAAAGGAATGGCTAATACAAAGCATTACATTTGGTCTGCTGTTGATAAATTCGGTACGCAAATTATAAGTTTTGTCAGCAATATCCTTATTGCAAGGATATTGTCTCCCGATGACTATGGTTTAGTGGCTATGCTTGCCATATTCACAACAATGGTCATGAGCCTTAGTGATGCCGGATTCAATGACGGACTTATTCGCAAATCAGATTGCGATAAAAAAGATTTTGGAACAATTGCATCGTATAATCTTGCAGTTGCCTTATTTATGTTTGCTGTAATGAACATTGTCGCACCATATATTGCCATTTTTTTCGGGCGCAATGAATTGACAAACATAGCTAGGGTTCTTGCCATAGGATTTGTATTAAAGGCCATTACATTAACTGGATTTGTTCAACTTGTAAAGCAATTAAAATTCAAACAATTGTCGCAAATCAATATCATTTGTTCGCTATTGTCATTCGTAGTGGTTTATACGTTAGCGATTATAGGATTTGGATATTGGGCTTTGGCATTGCAACCTGTTGTTATTGCAATATTCAATATTATATTGTTGCTTATCATTGGAAAATGGAAACCTTATTTCTGTTTTTACAAAAAACGATTCAAAGAAATGTTTGCTTATAGTTCCAATCTTCTTTTGTCGTATATTATAAATCGAATAGGAGAAAATATTTATAGCGTCATTATTGGTAAATCATTTTCCTCGTCTTCGTTGGGGTTTTATAATCAGGCACATAAAATGCAAACAGTTCCAAGCGAAGCTATTCGAAGTATAATAATGACTGCAAGTTATCCGATAATCGCAAACGAAAAGAACCCGAATAAAAGATATGATTTATACTTATCGGTATTCAGTAAGTTTACCTTTATCGTATCGGCAATGGTGTTTTTACTAATGGCTGTATCTGATTTTGCCTTTTATGCATTATTGGGAGAAAAATGGATACCTGCAGCACCTCTGTTCTCAATTTTTATACTAATCACACTAACGTTCCCTCAAAAGGTAGTTAATGCGAATATCATTAAAATTCAAGGAGATTCGGCGTTATATAGGAATTTGTCCTTGTTCGACACGGTATTAAGAATAATAGCACTGCTTGTAACCATGACCTACTCTTTGGAAATGATTGTAGTTGGGCAAGTGGTAGCTGCTTTCATTTCAGCCTACACTTACACTGCGTGTTGTGGAAAGAGGATAGGTTTTTCTACAAAGAAACAGTATCGAATATGGTATTCGATTGTGTGGAAGCCATTATTGGCATTTATCGTCAGCAAGGTATTTTTGAGCCAATACGTAGATAGCTCGAATAACTTAATATGTGTTGTTTTTTATACTGCTATACTTATATTATTATACATAATAACAAAAGATGTTTTTTTTAAACTATTTCTTTCATATATAACTAAATTAATATGCGTAAAAAAATAATATTTATACAGCCAAGCTTTGCACATTATAGATATGACTTATTTGAAGAGTTAGACAATCTGTTTGATGTAACCTTTGTTTTTGTGAATAAAAATAAAACATCTGAATACCAATATCCTTCAACGACAAAAGTAAATTCGAAGTGGAAAGTAAAATATTTATATGGAGAATTTAATCGTTTTTGGTTTTGGAATTTATATAAATTACTAATTAAAACAAATCCAGAGGCTGTTGTTTGTTCAATTCCGGGATCAATACAAAGTATAGTCACTTCTATAGCTAAGAAAATAAAAAAAATACCGTTTGTATTATATACTGAATCTTGGTCCGATAATCGAATCAATAATAAGAACATATGTAAACGTCTAGTTCGAAAGTGTATTAACAAGTTTGTGCTCAATAGTGTGTCATGTATCGTGTGCGGTGGTACTAGATCCCAAGAATATTATAGTAGAATTGGGTTCGACAATAAAAAAATATTTAAAGCTTATCAATGTACACATGATGTTTCTCAACATCCAACAGATTTAACTTTTAAGAAAAAGAAGCAAGTGAATATATTATACTTTTCACGTATTGTTACATCTAAAGGGCTTGATGTATTAATTAAAGCTTTTTCTAATATTCACAAAAGCTATCCTGATATATGCTTAACGATTGTTGGTGATGGACCCGAAAAAAATAAATATGAAATTTTGGCACAGAATGAAAATATAGATGATATTACATTTGTTGGCGCTGTAAATAATGAAGATGCCTATCAATATTATTATCAATCAGATATTTATGTACTTCCATGTAATGGCGTTGGCAGAGGAGAGGCTTGGGGATTGGTTTTGAATGAAGCAACAAGTATGTCTTTGCCTATTATAACAACAAACGTTGTTGGTGCTACAGGAGATCTTGTAATTAATGGATTAAATGGTTATGTCATTGAAGCAAATGATATTGGTGCATTAGAAGAAGCATTAATTAAGCTTATATGTTCAGAAGAACTCAGGAAAAAAATGGGACAAGAGAGCAGAAAACTTTTCGACAGAATCAATAATCCTAAAAAATCTGCATATCAATTTCTCAATGCAATACAATCAATGAATTTATGAAATATGAAAAAATTGGCGATCTTAACTCCGGGGTTTTATGAGCAAGCAGTTGGGGGTGCAGAATTTCAGACATATTTGATAGCTGAATATGCAAAGCAGCAAGGCTGGGATGTTTCTTATATTTTTATAGCAACAAAAAAAGATACAGATTTTGCTAATAATCTGAATTTAAATTTACATCCAGTTTATATTAAGAATAATCGTTTTTTTCGGAAGTTCGGTAAATATAAGCCAATTTTTGCATTGGTTAAAACTTGGAAATTACTGAAACAAATCAAACCAGATATCATATATTCAAGAACAGGAGGGCCTCAATCCGGTTTAGCTGCTTTTTATTCAAAAAAAAATAAAAATAGCAAAAGTGTATGGCAGGTAGCCAGTGATAAGGATGTTATCTTTAAAAATTCATTAAAACCTTTTGATTGGTTGTATTTCAAATTATCGGATTATGGTATTAAATATTCTACACGAGTCCTTTCACAAACAAAATTTCAGCAACAGATGTTGCTGAAAAAATTTCAAAGGGAATCTATTCTTTTTAGAAATTTACATCAATTACCCAAAGAAGAACCAACAAAAAACAAAGATTTTTTTCAAGTTATTTGGGTTGCGAATCTAAAACAAGTAAAACGTCCTATGTTATTTATAGAATTAGTAAAATCGCTTCCATATAATGACAAATTTAAATTTATTATGGTTGGGAAAAACCAAGGTGTCAAATCTTACGAATCAATTATAGGATCAGTGCCTAATCTTTTATATTTAGGAGAGAAATCTATGGAAGAAGTAAACAGTTTGATTGCATCTTCTTATATATTGGTAAACACTAGTGAATATGAAGGGTTTTCAAATACTTTTATTCAATCTTGGATGAGGAATACTATAGTCTGTACTTTAGGAGTAGATCCAGATAATTTGTTAAGTAAATCAAAAATGGGGTATTGTTGTAATAGTATAAATCAAATGAAGGATATTATTTTAGACTTATACTCCAATAACAAATTAAGACAAGACATTGCAGAAAGAGCAAAAACTTTCGCTATTAAAGAATTTTCTTTAAATAAGAAAGCTCATGATATAAAAAAATATATACTTGAATTTTAATTATGAATATTATCCATTGGTTTGAGGCGAAACAACTTGATAGGGTTACTAATTATTCTTCAAGAACAGAGTGTATAAAAAATATATTGGATTTTGGTGCTAAATTGTACTACTATTGTTCTTTTTCTCAAAAAAAAGAGTATTATGGCTTGGGTGATAATATTGTTTATTTAGGAAGTATAAAAAATAAATATGTAAAACCCGTTGAGTTTCGTATGTTAATAATATTAAAAACCCTTCAAATAATCTTACGTTCAGATTCAAATGTTTTAATGTGTAATCAGGATCTTGTAAAATATCTAAAACCTGCAATTTTTCTCAATAAGATATTAGGCAAGAATAATAAGTTTGTATTAGATGTGCGCACATTACCTACTGTACCTGAAACCTTTGAGCGAGATATGATTAAATATCAATGTCAGATCAAACAGGCGTTCAAACTGTTTGACGGATTAAGTTTTATAACTCCATTTCTGGAAAAGGTATCTTTATCTGGTGTTAGTGGTAAGAAACCTACTGTCAATTGGAGTTCAGGAGTTAATATAAATCTGTTTAATACAGACAAGTATGATTATGCTAGAGATACTTCAGCATTTAGGATATTTTATCATGGAGGTATTTCTCACTCTAGGGGAAATATGAATCTGATCAGAGCATGCGAAATCATAGTTCAAAAGGGTTATTCAATTGAATTGGTCCAAATAGGGAAAATAGTCGATAAAGATTTGAAAACCTATATCACAGACAAAAGAATTGGGCATTGGTGTAAGTTATACGATGCCAAACCGTTGTCTGAGATGCCGGCAATGGTTGCTCATTGTGATTTGCCGGTTCTTCCTTTTCCAAATTTTATGGCATGGAGGGTGTCAAGTCCAATAAAACTTATGGAGTACCTGGCTATGGGGAAGCCGGTACTTGCACCTAATATGGAATGTTTTACAGACATTTTAAATGCAAACAGCGGTATGGTACACTATTATGATATGCATAATGAACATGTTATAGAAGAGATTTCTAATGCCATTATCCATATCATAGAGCAAAGAGAGTATACAAATGCTTTCATCAAAAATCAAGTGTGTATCGATTATGTAAAAGAAAAATTTACATGGAAAGCACAAGTACACCATCTTTATAAATTTTGCAATAAACTATGCCAGTAAATCGAGTAAAGCTTTATTTTTTGTATGCAATACTCTTTCTTGTTTTTACGCAAGGATTTTGGGAACGATATACCCCAATTCCTGCTCAACCTATTTTAGAAATACTCATTATAGGAATAACACTATTGTCTTATAAAAGTATCTTAAACCCTCTTTGTTACAACTTTCTATTTGTATTATCGGTGGGACTGATATGTTCAATAAGTACCGCTTCATCAATTGCTTATTTTAAGAGTATTAGGTTTGTCTTGTATTTTTTCTTCTTATATGATATTTGCAGAAGTACTCATTTTGAAATTCATCAGTATCTCCGCTTATTGAAATTTCTAATGGGACTTGTTTTATTGCAAGGAATTGCTTCTATAATTCAGATATTTGTCATAGAAAAACAAATAGAGGGATATGTCGGTTATATGTCCAGTTTAGGTGGATCAACAGCCACTACATTTCTGGTACTTGTGCTGTCAATATGTATGGTGATTCTATTGTATTCAAACAAGCAACTACCACGAAAATATATTTATTTCATTCTACTGTGTATAGCTTCTGCTATGCTGGTGGGATATTCAAGTGGAAAACGTACTATATATTTTATTGCGCCCATCACAATTATACTATCTGTTTTTCTTACACGAATTTGTATTAACAAATATCGTTTGGTTGAGTTTAGAAAGAAATTAATATATATATCTATTTTAATAATTATCTTATTGCCAATATATATAATAGGGGCTACTTCAACACAATTTCAATTAGATAATCAGGTAAAAAAAAGTGGTAATAGAATGGGAATTATATCTAGCATGATAGAATATGCTATATTTTACGAAAACAGTGAACACAAAGGACGGTCTACCGGGCGGTCCGGAACAACAGAAAATATATTAAAATCTGCATTGAATGACAGTCAATATTTTTTGGTCGGATCCGGATTTAACTCATATAAAAATCAGAATATTGCCAGAGAAAGAAATGTAATATATGGTATCGTAGGATTTACACGTGATGTTTTTTCTGGAGGGATAATATTTGCTGTACTTATGTCATTATGGTTTATAAAAGCCATTCTATATCATGATAAAATAGAACAAGATCCTTTTTCTATTACTTTAAAATATATGATTTTATTCTCATTTCTATTTACCCATTTTGCCTATTCTGCTGATTATGTTACTCATCTAAAATTGACATCACTGTTAATACTCATATTACCCATCATCAATTCAAAAGAATACGTGCATATAAAAGAATATCTTTTGACATACTTAAAATAGCATGCGTTTATGAATATAACATCTTCTATAAAAGAGAAAATACGATTATATGGATTTGGTGGTATGATGCAGCGGGTATTTAAAAGCATCATATATGCCGTTTTAAAGATGAAATGGGAAAAATGTTACTTGATGTCCCAAACGGTTGAAACGATTGACTATTTACTCCCAGAGAAAAGCATAGAGGTTCGTGAACTAAAAATGAAAGATTATAATAACGAGCTATGGCTCACTTATCTTACAGAAGAAAAAAAAGATACGTTACAAAAAAGATTCAGGACAAAAAATACGAAAGGATATGGGGTGTTTGTTAATGGGGTTTTAGCCTGTAGTGCATGGATTTCATTCGGAATTATTGCATATAATGAAGATACCATATTGTTTAAAAACGACAAGGCCGCATTATTATTTGATGCTTACACACATCCGTATTTTAGAGGGAACGGTTATCATAATTATATGATCAAATGGCGTCTAAATGAATTAAAGCACAACAAGATAGAAAAGGCTTATACAATAGTCCTTTCTTACAACAAGCCCTCTATGACTAATCAAAGAAAATGTAGTTTTAGTATAGATCAAATATTTTATGTATTTAAAGTAGGATCCAAAACATATCTCACTAGATATTTCAACAAATAACGACAATGATAATAGACAAAGATCCTTTTTTTCAAATCGTTGAGAAGTTTGAGTATATTCCTTTTGAACAAACTTTGGCATGGGAGAATTATAAAGATGAAAGTGGCTCTCAATTCATTCATTTTGTGGATAATAAATCAGCCCCCAATATATGTTGTTGGGGGAGAATTATAAAGAAACCATTGGTTGGAAAAATATTGGATATTCAAGGTGAAATAAAGCAAACAACGATTACGAATAAGCAGATTCAACATTTCTGGAAAAATGTGATAGAAGAAGCATCATGCAATATGATCACTTACAATAGTGTAAGCGAATATTCGTGTGATTATGAAATATCAATGCGCAGGGCAGGTTTTACACGCCCATTAGGAAATCGTGTATGTCCTTTGACTATATTCGTTCAGACTCAGGAAGATCGTGATGCAGATCGAAATTGGCGCAGAAATTTGAAGAAAAGTTTATCAGAAAATCTCGTGTTTAAGCCTATTAACCAACCGACATTAGAAAATGCACAGGAAATAAGTCGCATGTTTGGAGAGCTCAAAGAGATGAAAGGGTTGGGATATGATCTTGCCCCTAATCAATTGATGCAGATTTTAAAAGACGATAATTTTAAGTTATTCTATACTTTAAAGGATGATATTCCTCTTTGCGCCAGAATTGTGTACATAAAAAACGGAATGGCTGCCGATGTGTTTGCTGCCAACTCCTTCGAATCAAGAAAATATTCAGCAACCCATTTTATGATGGAGCGGATTTTTGATCATCTAAAAGAACAAGGAGTCAAGGTCTTTGATTTTTCAAGGATTCCGCCAAGTAACAATGAGACAGATTCTGTATACGTCTTTAAAAATAGTGCCGGAGGATACCCGGTACAATATAATGGAGAGTGGATTTGGAGTAAAAAAAGAATCTATTCTCTGGCATTTTGTGTTTACAATTTCTTCATACGAAAAGCTCATCAATACTAACAGAGAGAAAAATGAACAAACGAGAAATAGTCGGATATGTGCTTTATCAAATAGGTAAATTCGGCAGGAAAGAACCCGATTTTTTATCGATATATTTTCATGATCCGGCTCCTAAAACATTCACATCCATCATAGAATGGTGTAAAAATAAAAGTTACCGTTTTATAACTCTTGAAGAATGTTATGCTATTTTGTCGGGTAAAATCAGACAAAAGGAGAAAGTCGCTTATCTTTCATTTGACGATGGGTGGCAATCGAATTTGAATCTTATTCCGATTATCGACAAATATCAAGCACCAATCACGATATTTGTTTCTATCGATCCTCTGTTTTCCGGTAATTTTTGGTGGGAATATGCGCTTGCAGATGGAATAGAGTTAAGGGATAAAATGAAATTGATGAGTTATAAAAATTTTGTTTCATCATTAGAATCCCTAAAAAAGAAATACTCACTTGAGCGTTCCGTTCTAACCGAGCAAGAATTGGTTAAAATTGCATCTCATCCGTTAGTATCCATACAGTCTCACACAATGTCACATCCCATATTAACCAACTGTGATGATGAGATACTATCGTATGAGTTGAACAGCTCCAAAGCTTATTTAGAAAATCTACTCCACCATAAAATCGAAGCATTCAGTTATCCGAATGGAAACTTTTCCAATCGAGAAATTGAAGCGGTAAAAAAAGCGGGGTATAAAATGGCTTTTACAACAGAATATACCCCTATACAAATAAATCATACCAATCTTTACAGAATACCTCGTATGGCAATGAACACACGTGGAGGATATTATGAAAACTTATCTAAAATATTGGGGATATGGCAAAGCATTCTAAAAAGATGAAATTGCTGATAAACACTCCGAGCCTTAAGATTCTGGGAGGTGTTGCAAATCATTATATCGGGTTACGTGCATTTTGGACCCAAAATGTTAAATACAATATTGTCGGTCGGCGTGGAAAAAAAAGCGGAAGTGGTAAATATTGGTTGCCTTGGGATATTTTTAAATTTATGTTCCGCCTGCTAACATTCCGTCCGAATGTCGTACTTCTTAACCCATCACTTGGAGATAATGCACTTAAACGTGATTTCATTTTTTTAGAGATTGCAAGGCGTTTAGGATTTAAGGTAGTGATTTTTATTCATGGTTTTAATTTGGAATATGCGTCACGGATAAATAAGGATTGGATTACAAAAAATCTCAATAAGGCTTCCATGATATTTGTCCTTGCGAATGCTTTTAAAAAGATACTGCAAAGTTGGGAAGTCACCGTCCCTATCCGTTTGACTACGACCAAAATTGATGATGTCTTGCTTGAAAATTTCATTCCAAGCGAAGATAGGATATTCAAGAATAGAAATATTTTATGCTTGACGCGAATCGAAAAGGCAAAAGGTGTGTATGAAACCGTAGATACTTATGCCATTTTAAAACGACAGTACAATGACTTGACATTGACATTTGTAGGTGATGGTTCTGAATTGGGCGCTTTAAAAAAATATGTGGCTAATAAAGATTTGTCTGATGTAAAATTTACAGGCAGGTTGGGTGGAGAAGCATTGAGTAATGCATACAAAAAAGCTGATTTCTTTCTCTTTATGAGTTATGGAGAAGGAATGCCGACTGTCGTTCTTGAAGCAATGGCATTTGGTTTACCTGTATTTACCCGCAATGTCGGTGGGCTTGTTGACTTTTTTGAGAATGACAGGATGGGGTATATTTCTGATTCGTTGAATCCTGTTGATTTTGCTAATGCTATGAAGCCTTACCTTGAAAATGAAGATCAAACTCATAAAGTGGCTCTTTACAATGCACAATATGCGAAAGAGCATTTTATGGCTTCAAGTGTCGCTCAACAATTAGAGTCAAATATTTTTCTTCATCTTCAACATTTTGGCTAATGAGATATACAGGTAATCCGGTAAAATTTATCAAAAAACGAAATAGAAATGACTAAAGGTGAATTGTATCAGGAACCCATTCATTCATTTGGCACCATTTTATTCAGGAGAAAGTAATTTTTTAGAGATACCTTAAGTTGAATGTTGAGAAATTATTTAATCTTACTAGACTAATTGGATAAAATTGAATAGTCTAAGGACTGGTTTGCTACGATTATTCGAGTCCGTAAACAAATTGATAAAATAAAAGAACTTATAAAAAACTGTTATAAGGTATTGTCATCTACGGCTTATATTTAATTGGATAATCTCTTGAAAGAATATGATGGAATTTTGATACAATTCTACTATTCCCTGTTATTATAGCTAGCATTTTCCTGTAAAGAACAGCGAAGATGTATATAAACCGGAATATATTCTACCACAATTGCTGATAGAGTGGATTATCAAAAAAAGAAAGATGGAATTTATTAAACATCAACTCATAAAAATATTGATTTCAATTATCCATCTGAGAAGTCAGACAATGTGGTTATGCCTGTCAAAGAACCCTTAAAGAATATTTCGAATTATCCTAAACTGGTAGCTTTATTTAAAATCACTGATCCCATCAATAATGAAATCGAACAATTAAAAAAAGATTATGGTATTGATGGGGGAATATTTGATGCAAAAGACAAATTGGCTGAAAATTATCGGAAATTGGATTTCCACAATCTAGAGAAGAGATTAATGAATGAAATTTTATATAACTTACTATAATATGTTAAACGCAATCTTTTTTTATAGGATTTCGAGGTGGCTTTATCTGCATCACATTCCATTTTTGCCCAAATTGATTACCCTTGTAATATTTTTGATCTATAATTCAAAAATACCATATCAAGCAGAAATAGGGAAAGGTACACTATTCGGATATGGCGGAATAGGTGTTGTTATTCACTCAAAATCTATCATAGGTTCCTATTGCACTGTGTGTCAACAGGTTACTATAGAGGGGGTAATTCGAAATTTCCGGGAGTACCGGTGATAGGTAATAATGTTTATATTGCGAAAGGTGCGATAGTTATGGGAGGTATTTCGATAGGGAACAATGTTACTATCGGAGCCAATGCCGTTGTGACCAAATCGGTATCGGATAATGCCATTGTTGCTGGAGTCCCAGCCAAAGTACTGCGATATAAAAAAGACTCAGAGAAACAATTATGTTAATGAATTATTTAATTCCCCATTTCGTTGCATTGAAAGCATATTGCGAACGAGAGGATTTCAAAGGGTGGGATCCATATGACGGACTAAACTCCAAAGTATTTCAAGCATTGCCATTGCTGAAAAAGTCAGCAGTATGCAGATTAGTGGTGATACAAGGCTTTAAGCGGTGCCCGATAAATTTGCGCAAATTCGCCCTTGTCCCCAAGGAATACAATGCCAAAGGAATTGGATTGTTCCTTTCCGGATATTGTAATCTTTATCATGTTGTAAACAAACATCCAGAATGGTCGGAGATATTGGGAACACCTGAAGAGATAAAAAATAGGATCAATGAATTGTCGGAATTGCTTATCTCTTTGCAGTCGAAAGGATATAGTGGTGCATGCTGGGGATATAACTTCGATTGGCAGGCAAGAAGGCTTTTCCTTTTTCCGAAATACACTCCTACGATTGTGGCAACAAATTTTTGTGCCACAGCTCTGATGGAGGCATACGAAATAACAAAACATACGAAATATTTGGAGGTGGCACTTTCTGCAGCGGACTTTATAATCAAAGATTTGCATCGGACACCTTATAAGGAAGGATTCTTGTTTTCGTATAGTCCGCTGCAAGGAAATGATACAGTATTCAACGCTTCACTGCTGGGGGCTCGGTTGCTGAGTTTTTGCTATCATTATACCTCAAAAGAGGAATATCGAAAATTAGCCGTACAAACTATACGGGCTTGCTGTTCAGGGCAACGAAACGACGGTGCTTGGGTATATGGAATGTTGCCCGTACAGAATTGGGTGGATAGTTTTCATACAGGGTATAATCTGGATGCACTTATCGCTTATCAGGAAATGACAGGTGACGAGAGTTTCAAACGATATATAGAGAAAGGATTTAACTATTATATCCAGCACTTTTTTGAACAGAATGGAACGCCTAAGTATTACGATAATCGCATGTTTCCCATTGACATTCATTGTCCTGGACAGTTGTTCGTAACACTTTCGAGATTGCACGAATTTGGCAATCACCGTGATTTGGCAGAAAGGGTGATGCAATGGACTATACTGAATATGCAGGACAAAAAAGGGTATTTCTATTATCAATTGAAATCTGGAATCAGTTCTAAAATATCATATATGCGATGGAGTAACGCATTTATGTTTAATGCTATGATCCATTATTTGCTTTCCGAATAACATTTTTTGATTTTATGGATAAAGTTTCATTGAACGGAGTCGAAATATTCCCTTTCGATTCCGAACAGCAACTATTGCATTATGTGGATACGCATAAAGGCATGTTGATAGCAATCAATGCTGAAAAGATATTGCATGCCACGGAACAAACACGTGTCATCATCAATCGAAATATTGGGTATTGTGATGGAGCCGGTGCGCAAATGGCTTTAAAGCAGAAAGGTTATAAAGGTGCCTGTAAGATTCCCGGATGCGAACTATGGCTAAAAATTATTACTCGCTTTTACAGGGAAAAAACATTCTATCTAGTTGGTGGAAAGCAGCAAATCATAAATGAGACCGTAGAGAAACTACGTTTTGAATATGAGGATATCCAAATTGTAGGTTACCGTAACGGCTATATCAAGACGGATGAGGAGAAACGACAATTGATAGATGATATAGTGGAGAAGAAGCCAGATGTGGTGTTTGTGGCAATGGGCTCACCTAAGCAGGAATTGCTGATGGAGGAAATTCAGCGGCAACATCGGGCAATATTCCAAGGGTTAGGCGGCAGTTTTGATGTCTATACCGGACATGTCCAGCGTGCCCCGAAATGGTGGGTGGAGCATAATCTAGAGTTTGCCTATCGTCTAATAAAAGAACCGAAGCGCCTCAAACGGCAGATTCATTTGATAAGATACGCATGGTGGTTATTGTCAAAAAAATTATAAACAGAGAATATATGAAGAAAGTATTGTTGGTTTTTGGTACCCGTCCAGAGGCCATTAAGATGGCTCCGTTAGTGAAGGAGCTTCAGAAGCAGAAAGAACGTATAGAGACTGTGGTGTGCGTAACTGGACAGCATCGGGAAATGCTGGATCAAGTGTTGGTAATATTCGACATCAAACCAGATTATGATTTAAATATCATGAAACGGGGACAGGATCTGTATGATGTAACAGCTCGTGTGCTGACCGGTATGCGTGAGGTATTGAAAGAGATAAAGCCGGATATAGTATTGGTACATGGCGATACGACAACCTCTACTGCCGCTGCGTTGGCGGCCTTTTACCAACAGATACCAGTAGGGCATGTGGAGGCAGGTTTGCGTACACACAATATTTATAGCCCGTGGCCGGAGGAGATGAACCGGTTGTTGACAGGACGTTTGGCGACCTATCATTTTTCTCCCACTCCGTTAAGTCGCAATAATCTGATTAAAGAGAGCATTAATGACCGAAATATCATTGTAACTGGCAACACGGTGATTGATGCGCTCTATTGGGTAGTGGATAAAATCAAAAACAATAAGGAACTGGATAATGAATTAGAAAGTGTATTGAGCAAAGCAGGTTATGATGTGAACCGCTTGGACAATGGCAAAAAATTGGTGCTGATTACGGGGCATCGTCGTGAGAATTTTGGTGACGGGTTTATCAATATGTGTACAGCTATTAAAGACTTGACAGTTAAATATCCGAATGTGGATTTTGTTTATCCCATGCATTTGAACCCTAATGTGCGCAAGCCGATTCATGAGGTGTTCGGGAAGGATCTCTCGGGTTTGAAGAATATGTTCTTCATTGAGCCATTGGAGTATTTGAGTTTTGTGTATCTGATGGAGAAGAGTAGTATTGTGTTGACGGATAGCGGCGGCATTCAAGAGGAAGCTCCAGGATTGGGAAAACCGGTATTGGTGATGCGCGATACTACGGAGCGGCCGGAAGCGTTAGATGCCGGAACTGTGAAATTGGTAGGTACGGACTATAATAAGATTGTAAACGAAGTGTCATCTTTGATTGATGATAAGACTGCTTATGAAAAAATGAGCAAGGCTGTAAATCCGTACGGTGACGGATTGGCTTGCAGACGTATTGTAAATGCATTGCTATATAGGATATAAGCTGATTTATGAAGCTGACACTGAAAAATATGAAAATAAGATTCTTAAAGAGGCTGATTGTGGGTTGACTGCTGAATCTGGCGATTTTAAGACATTGGCAGAAAATGTAATTGCAATGTATCGTAAGACGGAAGAATAAAGATTGCAATTGGGAATGAATGGACAAACCTATTATAAGGTACATTTTCAAAAAAAGGTATGTATCGACAAACTAGATCAAACAATGAAAATTTGAAAAATAATATGTTACTAACCAATGAATTATTCAATACCATTTGGGATAAAGCTAAAGATTCAGTACGTCACAGAATGCATTTTGATTTGCGGGATTCCGAAAACGATGATTCTCAAAGGATGCTAAATGTATTGGAAGTTGATACAAAAATTCCTATACATCGACACAGAGATACGTCTGAAGTGGTGATTATCCTTAGAGGAAAAGTTCGTGAAGTTTATTTTGATAATCAAGGGAATGAAATAGCATCATATCTCCTTGAATATGGAAGCCCTATTCCCGGAATTTGTGTTCCTAAAGGGATGTGGCATACTTGTGAATGCCTTGAGCCTGGTTCTGTGATCTTTGAATCTAAAAATGGAAGATATGACCCTCTTTCAACAGAAGAATCTCTATTCAAATTAGAACTACTCGGGAAAGGCGGGAAGGATGCAGAAGAATCTAGCCGTATCGGTTTTTAAAAGAAGACTACTTTTTTCTTTGAAGGTTAGGCCTTTGAAAGAAGGAAAATATTATCCGGCTATAGCGGTGGGGGGTAATGATCAGATCGAGCAATTGAAGGTAAAGGGGATATGGGCGTTATTTTATGAATTATTATGTGGCTATGACTAAACGTGTTCATTTTGGCCAGCATGAATTAGGAATCCATTTAGCCTATCGGTATTACAATGTGGAATATAATAAGAAATGGAATGGCGTGGTAGGTGGTGTAACCTATTGACCAGGTTTTGTAAAGAACTTACGTTTTATAGCCGAATATACGGGTGATAATGTGAATGTGAACTTCGACTGGAAACTGTGGAAGCATCTGCTGATACAGTCCTCCTTGTAGAATGGGAAATACTTTTCCGAAGGCATATGCTTCTGTATCAACCTGCTGTAGATAGACGATACAAATTATCCTTTATTATTCGATTTTTTGGACATGCAACAGGAAACTGTCTTCAAGCAGGAACGTTTCAACCGGTAGGTTATCCACTTGCGTCGGTATGGTGATTGTTGGTTGGCGTTAGAATATTCGATATGTGTAATAGTCAAGATTAATGGGACTGTCTTTAACAGATTACTATCGCCGTCTAGGCTTCCAGGTGGCAGAATCCGAAAACGGACTACGGATAGGCTTCAAGCCGGAAATGGTACATGCCATAGTGAAAGAGGTCCGAAACGAACGTCCTTTGACCCGTTCGGATGCTGAACTGTTTTATGAGAAGTTCTCTCCACTAAATAAAGGGTATCGAAATCTCTATTTCAGGATCGTGGCACACGGCGGATTTCTGCCGGAGGCATTGGACTTTGAACTGCACGGGTTAACCGTATCGGATGAAAGTTATATTGAAAGCCTCTTGTCCGGAAGACATGTGGAGCTTTATCCGCATAACGAAGCAGCTTATAGGGCGATCACGCAGGGATTCAAACAGCACCGTATCGGTGCAGTTGTACAGGCTACCGGAACAGGGAAATCTTATTTGCTGGCACGCTATATCGCGGATCATGCAAAGGAGAAGATATTGGTCTTTGCTCCGAACATCACGATTCTGGATGAGATCCGGAAAGCCGTCGGATTCTTTGCTCCGCAAGTGACGTACCGAACATTCCAGTCACTGATTTATAACCGAAAGGATAATGGGTTGTTACGGGCGGAGCATATTCTGATCGACGAGTTTCACCATTTCGGGGCAGAAATTTGGGGAAGCGCCTTGCAGGAAGTGATAGAAAATAATCCCTGTGCCAATGTCCTGGGAACATCGGCAACGCCAATCCGTCCGGAAGGAATGATTGATACGGTGGATCTTTATTTCGAAGGAAATTTGTTTTATGAACTTACCTTACCGCAGGCTTGGTATTACAATATTTTACCGGTTCCGGTCCTGGTACAAAGTGCTTACGGGCTGGACAACGAACTGGACCGGCTACAAAGAAAGCTGGAACGCAGCGGTTGTTCGAAAGGACGAAAAGAAAAGGTACAGAGGAAACTGGATTTGGCACGTGTGGATTTCAAAGAGGCTTTGGGTGCACCGGAGGTCATCCGGAAGTTTCTGCCGACAAGCGTACGCAAACTGCTGGTCTTCTGTCGTGATCTCACCGATTTGAAACAGATGGTGCCGGAAGTATGCGGATGGCTCACACGAGCGGGACGTGCCATCATTCCGTTCGAGATCCATCATGCCCAAGGTGAACGACAGAACGGTCGGATACTGGATGCATTCCGGGAGGAATCAGACCGGCTGCACGTATTGTTTTCCGTCAATATGCTGATTGAAGGACTACATGTGGAGGGTGTGGATGCCGTCTTATTCCTTAGACGGACGGAATCATATATTGTTACTTTGCAGCAATTGGGCCGTTGCCTGGATGCCGGGGCAGGAAAACAGCCGGTCGTCTTGGATTTTGTCAACAATCTTTCAGGAAAATCGGTCTATGACGTGATGGCTCCCCATTTGGAGCGTCTATCTCTCCTTCCATCACCCAAAGGATTCGAAGGAAACACCTCTTTTCTGACGACGGGTTTCTTGTCAGACATAAGATTGCGCATAGAGGAGATATTGGCAGAACTGGAGCCCTGGCAGATTATGTATGAGAGGCTTATTGAATTCCGTCGGGAAGAAAACGACTGGCCGTCAGTTACGGAAGGAAAACTCGGTTTGTGGTGCAACACCCAACGCATTGCCTATAAACGGGGAAAATTGCAGGAGGAACGTCGCCGCCAGCTGGAATCAATCGGCTTCGAATGGAATCAGCTTGATTCCAAATGGATGAAAGAATACCGTGCGTTGAAAATTTTTTTTGATACCTGCGGACGCTGGCCCAAACGTGAAGACGGCCCGCTTGCGACCTGGTGTTATACCCAGCGGGAAAGGCGGAAAGAAGGACGCCTGAGCAAAGAGCGCATCCGGGCTTTGGATGAGATTGGCTTTGTTTGGAATCAGGATCTCCAAGGGGAATGGATGAAGAACTACGAAGAACTGAAATCTTTTATCGGCAAATATCAGCGTTTTCCTAAATCAACGGAAGGGAACTTGGGCGGATGGTGTCATACACAACGGAAAATGCGTAAACTGGGCAAATTATCCCATAATCGCCTGATTTTGTTGGACAAAATAGGATTTGTCTGGTCGGCGGAACAAGCCTGGAAAAACAACTTCGAACAATTGTGCCTGTTTCATAGTCGACAAGGACGATGGCCGGGATGTCGTGAAGGATCATTGGGGCGCTGGTGCACCATCCAGAGACGGGATTACCGCAAGGGAAAAATGTCGGACGAACGGAAAGCACAATTGGAACAGATCGGTTTCCCTCTTATCTGATATGGAATATATTCGATTTATTACGAGAGTTATCAATTCATTCTCATGCGGAAGCCCTTGTCTGAATCCTGTTATCGGAGGAGGCAGGGGCTTCTTCCATATTTTACCTGAAATAATAATAGTCTGTCACTTTGAACTGTCCTGACAAGTCCGCTACAAATCCTTGGCTGTCTGAAGTGTCTGTTTATGATAACACGAAAACGAATTTATGGGAATAGGAAAGGTTTCATTGCAGCATAAAGTGCTTTTAGGGTATATGATATTGATCGTGGTCGTATGCAGCGTGGTCTCCATCCTGTTATACGAGAGAAGCCGTATGCGTGCAATAAGAACGGAAACATTGGAGATACGCCGGATACGTCATGATGTCAATACGGCACATCACCATATTACCGAACTTGCCACCGACGGGGAGTCTGTCATTGTCTGGGAGGATGCTGATTTCCGTAACTACCATGGAAAGCGCTTGCATACGGACAGCCTGCTGCAAACATTGAAATCGAGTTGTGGCATGTTTGTCCTGCCCGAACAAATTGATTCCTTATGTCATTTACTGGAGGCGAAAGAAGAGCATCTGTTCCACATCATGAAAAGCATCACCCAACTGAAGGAGGCTGACAGCCTGCTTGCAAACCGTCTGCCTGTCGTTGCAAGGGAAGCGGTTCGTATCCGAACAGTCACCCAAAAGAAGAAAGGGGTTGCCGGCTGGTTTGGAGGGAAAAAGAAAGTACAGGTCTTCGAACCGTCGAAAGGGTTGCAAGAATTGAATGACAAACTGGTTGCCATGCAGGAGGAGCGTGATCGTCGGATAGACGCCTACGCGGACAGCTTGCGTAAGCAGAACAAAGCATTGAACCAAAAATTGAACATGCTCGTCACCCATCTTGACGGGCAGGCACAGGCCGCATTTATGAACCGGGAGGAAAAAATCACGGAAGCCGGAGAGTTTTCTTTCAAATTGTTTGTCATAGTAATTGTTTCCGCCTCCGCCCTGTTATTCGTCTCGTTTCTGATTATCCGGCATGATATTGAGAAAGAGAGGAAAGGCCGGGCACAGCTCCAACGGATAAACCGGGAGAACGAGGAGCTGCTGGGAATGCGCAAACAGATCATCCTGACTATCTCGCACGATATACGGGGACCTTTGGGCAATATCAGCAACTGCGTGGAGCTGGCTTCGGAAACCCGTGAGAAGAGAAAACGGGAGGGGTACCTGGAGAATATCCGCCATTCCTGCCGCCATATACTGAATCTGGTGAACAACCTGATGGATGTTTATAAGATCAACGAGACTAAGGATACCCGTAACGAGGTCCCTTTCCGTCTGAACAGCCTGCTTGACAACATATCGGAGGAGTATGCTCGGAAAGCGGCCGGGCAGGCCCTGTTGTTTGAACAAAAGCATGAGAATGTCAATAATATCACGGTGAGAGGAGATGCTGACAAGCTGGAACAGATACTGAATAATTTGCTGACAAACGCCATCAAGTTCACCCCGGCCGGTACGGTCCGTTTCCATACCAGATATGTGGAAAGCAAATTGCATGTGGAGGTAGGCGATACCGGTATCGGTATGGACAAGGAGACATTGGGCCGTGTCTTCCGTCCGTTCGAACGTGCGGCACAGGATATAAACTCGGAAGGGTTCGGTCTGGGGCTTTTTATCACAAAAGGCCTTGTAAAGGTACTGGACGGAAGCATTGACGTGGAGAGCCGACCGGGCAAGGGCACGACATTCCGCCTGACGTTCCCTCTTTTGGAAACAACGGAAGATCCGGAAACGGAAGAGTTCCAAATACAATCCACCATGGTACTTCCCAAGCGTGTACTGGTAGTAGACGATGACAGCATCCTTTTGAGAATAACAGAAGACATGCTCGGACGCCACGGCGTGGAATGTACGACCTGCCAAAGTGTAAAAGAAGCGGTTCTCGCACTCGACCGTCTGGATTATGATCTGGTATTGACAGACATACAAATGCCCATGACCGATGGTTTCGGCTTGTTGAAATTATTGCGTAACTCGGATATCGGAAATTCCCGTACCATCCCTGTCGCTGTCATGACGGCACGGGGTGACGGCGATTCGGGTATCTATGTGAAATCCGGTTTTTGTGGTTGCATACACAAGCCTTTCTCCTCAAAAGGATTGCTGGCCTTTCTATCCTCCGTAATGACAGGCGGAACTACCGGCACGTCCCCGTTTGATTATTCCCGCCTGATGGAAAGTACGGACGACCGTCGTCATATGTTCGGTCTTGTCGCAAAAGAGTCAGAAAAGGATCTTGCCGAACTGGAGGAGGCTTTAAGAGAAAACGATCGGGAAGCCATGCGGAGGATCGTACATCGGATGGCTCCGGTCTGGGAGTTGTTAGGGGCCAACGATGTACTGTTCGGTTATCGGAAGCTCCTGCATGACAAGACCTCGAGCGACGAGACGGTCAGAGAGTACACGATGAGAATTATGAAACAGATACGGTTACTGATAGACGAAGTAAATAATGAATTAAGAAAGAAAAATGACGGGGATGAAAAAGACTTTATTGATCGTGGAGGACAACCTGATTCTTTGCGATATTCTTGAGAGATGGCTACAGAAAGCCGGTTACAGGGTATTGACGGCCATAGATGAGCCTTCGGCACGCCAGAAAATCAAGGGGAATAACGTGGCGCTGGTACTGACAGATGTCCGCCTTCCCGAAGGGGATGGCATCAGCTTACTGGAATGGAGCATCTCCCAAGGATTACATATTCCTTTTGTGGTGATGACCGAACATGCCTCCATTGCAGATGCGGTGCGTGCCGTCAAATTGGGCGCGAAAGACTACTTGCCCAAGCCTGTCCACGAGGAGTTGCTGATGGAACTGTTACGGGGATTGATCGGTCTGCCAGTTTCCGTTCCCCCGAAGAAATCATTAATGAAAAGGCTTAGCGGGGCGATCCGGGAGACCGAACGGATAGCTTGTCGTGTGGCTCCTTTGAATTGTTCCGTCATGATCCTTGGACCGAACGGTAGCGGGAAAGAATCTGTCGCACAGCTGATCCAACAGCATAGCGGGCGTAAGGACAAGCCTTTTGTGGCGGTGAACTGTGGTTGTATCCGGGGGGAACTTGCCGCATCTGAGTTCTTCGGCCACGTGCAGGGGGCGTTTACCGATGCGAAAAAGGATACTGCCGGGTATTTTGAGACGGCCAAGGGCGGTACGCTCTTCCTTGACGAGATCGGAAACATGCCTCCAGAAATGCAGACACTGCTGCTCAGGGTATTGCAGGAAAGAGTGTATTGTCCAGTGGGCAGCCGCAAAGAACTTGAAGCCGATGTACGGATATTGTCGGCTACCAACGAGGATATGGAGCGTGCCATACGGGAGGGACGTTTCCGGGAGGATCTGTACTACCGTCTCGCCGAGTTTGAGATACGCCAGCCCTCTCTCTCCGAATGCCCGGAAGATATATTGCCACTGGCTGACTTCTTTCGTGAGCAACATTCAGAAGAGATACGCGTGGAGACCTCCGGTTTTACCGAACAAGCCAAAATCTCCATGCTTTCCCACTCATGGCCGGGCAATGTGCGTGAACTTGACAACCGGATAAGACGTGCTGTCCTGTTGGCGGTATCTCCATTGTTAACCCATAAAGATCTGAATCTTAATGCGACCATCTGTAGGACAGGCGAAAAATGTAAAAAAGGCTTGATGGAAGAAGCAGAAGAGAAAGAACTAATAAGGAAAATTCTGGAAGAATGTGGAGGTAAGATCAGTCGTGTGGCGAGAATGTTGGGGATGAGCCGTCCGACGCTATACAAGAAAATGGAAAGGTATGGGTTGAGATAGCATCTTCATCCGTTTCGTTTATACATAAGCCGGCAGATTCCGTTGGAGAAAGTTTTGCAGCCAAGAAGTTTCCAGCGGGCAGACCGGAATTCTCCCGTCAAGGGGATTCCACCACCATAAGAAAGAGGCAGCAGAAAAAGTACTGTCTCATCCACCAGATTATACCGAAAAAGTCCATCGGCATATTCCGCACTTCCTCCATCTCCCACTCCTGCCAGATAAATACAATCCTTGTCATGCTTTTCCTTTACATTCAGCAAGTCCATCAAACCGTAATGGGGGTAGATGTGGAATGTGGCCTGTCGCTGCCAGCGTGGGAAACCATACCGTTTGTTTTCCCTCACCCATCGCATAAGCATCTCGTCTTCATGCGGAAGGAACCCGTCCAAAGTGAGTGCCATGATAACTTGAATTTTTGCCATACCTCTTGTTAAAAAAGCATGAAACCCATGCTTATTTCGAACAGAGGCTCTGACAAAGCCCAACACAGAAACCCGCATGGGCTCATGCTATAAGGTATAGCATAAGCCTCACGCAATAGCCTCTGTGTTTTTGAATTTGTCAGATTCCTGTTCGAGACGTCTTGCGACTTATGTATAATAATGGCGGTCCCAATTGTCGAGACCGGCCTTATTTCTCTATTTCAAGTTTCAAATATACGGCATCTTTTTCAATAATCCGATCAGTCGGGGTATAATTTCTTCAATTACCCCTCCACTTGTCATGATTTGTCGGGGTCATTTCCTTTTTCATCTTCCAGACCCAGTCGTTTACGGAGTTCAGGGTCATTTTTGATACGCCGCATCTCCTCATTGATAATAGCCTGCGCATCCGCCTTGATCTGGTCGTAATTGCGTTGTATCTGTTGCATCATGATGTCGTTACCGTTCCTGTCCTTGAAGTCGTTGATGACCGGGATTTTCTGATAAGCCTTTTCTTCTGCGCTGATCTTGGTATGGTCCACGACAATTTCGGCATGAAATATTTTTTGCTCTATCCTCTCATCAAAATTATCCGCCACAGCCCCGACAAACGTGCCTTGTGAGAGGTTGGCGATCTTTGATGCGGGAATGAGCGAGTCTAGCTGTGTGTTGATGGAGGTGGATACGTCCTGACGGTTGATGGATACGGACTGACGTTGCTGAAGCACCTTGCCGAAGCGCTCTGAAAGCGTTTTTGCGGTTTCACCGACCACCTGTCCGCTGAAAATATTCCCCACCGTGTTCTGGATGACCTTGGATTCTTTTTCTCCGTAGTCACGTGTCAATTGACTGAAATCCTGAAAACCCAGAAGCACACCCACCTTGTTGCTTCTCGCCGTCGCGATCAGGTTGTCAAGCCCACGGAAATAGATGGTGGGAAGCTCGTCAATGATAACGGCGCATTTAAGCTGTTTTTTCTTGTTGATAAGCTTGACGATACGGGAATTATATAATCCGAGCGCTGCCGAATAAATGTTCTGCCTGTCCGGATTGTTGCCCATGCAGAGCAGTTTGGGCTCTTTCGGATTGTTGATATCCAATGAAAAATCATTACCGGTCATCACCCAGTAGAGTTGTGGGGAGATCATGCGCGTAAGGGGTATTTTAGCCGAGGCTATCTGGCCTTGGAGCTGGTCCTGGGCATTTCCCTTCCATGCGTCCATGAAGGGAGAAAGATAGTTTTCCAGCTCCGGATAAGAGGTCAGAATGGTGAACAGGTCTGAGTAGGGTTTGTTGAGCAGTTCTACCGCATGGGGAAACGTACAGTAAATACCGTTTTTGTAAATCTTTAAATACCAGATTATTGCCGCAAGCAGAATGATAGGAGACTCCACGAAGAAGTCCCCCTGCTTTTCGATCCAGGTGCGATTGAGGTTGAGCATTATCGTATAGCTTGCCTCGTACGCATCGGAAATGTCCGTCATGAACTCCGGATTAATGGGATTGCACCGGTGAGACCTGCGCGGATCGTCGAAATTGATGACATAGAACCGGGGCTTGACCTCGTACTTGTCCATATTCTTCAACAAAGAATTATAGGCGATGGTGGACAGGTCATCAAACTTGTAATCATAGATGTAAATCGCAAAGCCTTTGGCTATAAGCTGGCGTATGTAACTGTTGACTATCGCATAGGATTTGCCGCTGCCCGGTGTCCCGATAACCATGCAGGCACGGAAAATATTGACAATATTGACAAATCCGTTATTCCAGCGTTTTTTATAATAGAATCTCGTCGGGAGGTTTACCGAATATTCATTCTCCATCAGTCGGGTTTCCTGCATGAAACTCTCATTTTCCATATTGAACACATCTTCCATGAGGTTGTGCCTGTAAAGGCGGCTCATCCATAATCCCGACATCAACAGGGCGAGATAGCCTGCCGTAAGAGTAAAAATATAGAATGCGGTATTTGCCATGTGTGGCAATGGCAGTTTAAGAAGCCACCAGTTCAGAAAAAACAATGCGCATCCTGCCACCAACACCGCATAAATTTTAGGCCAGGTTATTTTTTCACCTTTGACCCCATGCGTACCCAGGCAGGAAACGGCCAACAGAAGCACTGCCAACAGTTTGCTCCAGAGAATACAGTTGAAAATTCCGGTCGTGTTGTTGAAGTTTACCAGAATCCGGTCTATCACCTCAAGGTTCAGGTGCCATGCGGTGATACTTGGATAGCAGTACACATAGACGTGTACCACCAAAAGAAAAATACTCACGGTCCTGCCGAATTCCATTATCTTAGCGAGAGCCCTCAAATCATCTTCCTGCTGCATAAGAATTGTATATAAATGGGTTGATACTTGTTTTGTCTAAATGCCACGCTTGCGTCCGGTCTTCTTTTTTTTCTTCATGCGGCGTGCAAAGGCTTCCTCCTCGTAATCCCGCGGATTGGTTTCCAAGGAAAAAATGCCTGCCGCCAGTTCGAGCGTGCTAGAGGATTCGTGACGGTGATGCTGCCAAAGTTCTGTAGCGGAATGTCCGCCCCGTTCCTTTTCGGGTATGTTTTCCAACCATTTGAAATAGTCGTTGAACACATTGGCAGAAAACACCTTGCCCATGCGTGAGCCGTTGAACACCTCCCGATGGTTGTGATCAATAAAGGTGACACCATAGATACGTCCCCGCTCATTCTTGCGGAAAACCACATCAATACGCCTTTGCCCGAGCAGTTCCACAAACCGTTTCTGTGAATCCGCCTGCCGCAAGGCACGAACGATGTCTGCCTGTATGGAGGGGGCCCATTTCCCATCTTTGAGAGCTTTCAGATTCATCAGCATCCGCTTTTCCAACTGTTCATTTCCGAAGCGTTTCCCAAATCGGGAACTTTTGAACGGTGGGCTGACAACCTTGCCGGTATCATCCGTGACCGAATATACAATACCGGTATATGGGGTACCGTTGTATTCTCCCCTGACCTGTTTCGCCTCGATGTTGAGCGTGGAAAGCAGCGCATTGTATTCCCCGAAGGTTTGGAAACGGTAGCTTTCCAATACGGCTTTAAGGGTATTACCTACCTGATGGCGGACATCTCCCAAGGAAGCGTCCACCTTTCTTAGTTCCGCTTTTGGATTCCGCTTTTCCGCATCCGCTCCGTTTCGCAGACCGAAATCCACTTCCAGCTCCCGACAGGCGCTCATGGAACGCCGATGCTCGTAGGCATCGCTGATCTTTTTCCCCTGTTCATCCACACAGACACTGACAATATGGATATGGGTATTGTGTGTATCGGCATGTTTGTAGGTGATGTAAGGCTGATTCCCATACCCCATCTTCTGCATATAACGTTCCGCCAGTTCTGCCAGCCGCCCGTCGGTCAGCCGGTCTTCCGGTGCTGGGGAAAGGGAAATGTGCAGGACGGGCTTCTCCGTATTGCGGTTTGCCAGCAGGTAATTCTCAAAAGAGAGCAATGCCAAGCGCATGTCCTCGCTTGGCAATCCGAGCCGGTCGGAAATCATACGGTTACCGGAAAGAATCTCAGCCGTACCAGCCGCTACCTTCTCGTAGTTATAAGCAAGCGCTCCGTAAAGACTCATGCCATGGCTTATTTTTGCAACCATTTCCGCTCGTATTCCTGGGTTAGCGCCATGACCTTTTTGCAGATGAGCATCAGCTCAAGACTCAATCTTTCCAACTTATAGAGCAATGCCCTCGCCCGTTTCTCCCCGAAATTGTTCTTCAAGGCACGTACCACCTGGTTGTAGTTGTTGCCGACAGCCTGGAACTGTTTATGGAATTCTGTCAGCCTGATGTAATAGTCCATCGTCGCCTTGTCTATTTTCACGACCTTCATCTGTCCCGAGAAGATGGATTTCTTGATGAACAGCGTGAGGTTGCCGGCTCCTGAATCCGCCAGCAACTTTTCAAATCTTGTGTTCTCCTCGGCGTTCAGGCGGAAACTGTACTTGTGGTCCGCCGGATCATTTTTAGGCTTTCTGCCCGTCCTTGTCCCTGTTGTTTTCTCCATACACATGAGATTTTTGGTTTGTACTTTTTTCTCTTCCAGAATCCGCGACTTTGGAGCGGATTCCCCCGCCCCTCTGGGCGGGCAAGTTGGTTCTTGTCGGACAAAAAGTCTTTTGTCCGACAAGAACACAACTTGCTCTGTTCGCTTGAACAGAGAATCCTCCTATGGTCGGATTGCTGCGTGACGCTTGCGGCGTGCTGTGATCCAGCGAAGTCAGTTCCTTTCCATTGTCTGATTCCGATTTTGCAAAATTAGACAGTGATAACCGATTGGTAAACAGCGTTTGATATGACATTTGATGACATCTGACGACATCTGATGTCAGGTAGGGGAAATGTTGGCGGAAGTTTCAAGAATAGCCGCTACTTTTGGCACAGTGCATGAGGGCATACATTGGAACACTGTCCTGTAAGATGTATTGCTTGCCTGCCACAGGTGGTGCATGACGCGAATGCGGTATCATCCATGTATGCGCAATGCCATATATGCCGCATGGCAGTCCTGCATGACGGAACACATTGCATTCGTGCAATGCAGTATGGGGTACATTGAGCTCCATATTACATGAATGCAATGCACCTTATACGGCAACACCCTCTGGCAACCGGCATTACACTGATGCAATATGGTATGCAATGTATTCATGCAAACAGGCAAGCAATGTGTCATTGCCATATACCAACGGATGCATTGCCGTGTGGTGAAACGAAAAAAATCCAGACAGATATGAAACAAGTTATACACTCTAAATTCAAGCCTATGAAGAGAGATCCTTTATTTGTCGCTTTGAGCAACCAGAAAGGCGGTGTGGGAAAATCCACGTTCACCGTATTGCTCGCCAGTTATTTCCATTACCTGAACGGATATAACGTACTTGTGGTGGATTGTGATTATCCACAGCACAGCATCAGTACCATGCGGGACTGGGAAGTGGGGAACATTGAAAAGAACGTGCATCTGCAAAACCAGCTGGTGGAACAGTTCGGAACAAGCGGTAGGAAAGCCTACAGCATCCTGAACTCCACCCCGGAGGAAGCCAGGGAGACGGCCGGCCGCTTTCTCGAAAAGTCGGAGCTGGACTATGACCTTGTCCTTTTTGACCTCCCCGGTACCGTGAATGTGCCTGGTGTCTTCCAATCCGTGATCAATATGGACTATGTATTCACTCCGATTACACAGGAAAGGATGGTAATGCGGAGCAGCATGTCTTTTGTCCTTGCCATCAGGGAATACATGCACCGGCATGCGGACGTACCCTTGCGTGGCATCCATATGTTCTGGAACCGGATGGACAAACGGGTGTCCAAAGGCCTGTATAACGGCTATACTGAAATTTTCCGCTCTCTGAAACTACCGGTGCTGGAGACCGTCATTCCCAGTGCGGAACGCTACAACAAAGATTCCGGGATGAAGGGGCCTCTGTTCCGCAGCACCTTGTTCCCTCCATCTTCCTCCGCACTGAAAGGCAGCAACCTGGACTTGCTAGTATCGGAGATGGAAACCATACTGAAACTTAAATAGATAATATTATGACTACCAAGAGAAGAATGGATTACCGGGTGGACGAGGATGCCTTGAAGCGCATGATGGCAGGGGATGTCACGGCATTGGAGGAAACAGTTCCACCGGCTGAGGCTCTGGAAAAAGAGGCCGTCCCTTTCCGGGAGACGCAAGATAAAAAGGCATCTGCCAGTCCTTCTAAAAAGCAAACGAGGAAATTTCCGGATGAAGTAACCGGTACCAATGAATACCGGCTACGTTTTCTGGAAGCAAAGCTGGCGGGTACAAGAAGGCAGACCTATGTTAACGATACATTATACAGGACTGTTGCCAAAGTATTGCCGGTCATTGCTCCGGATATGTCCGTCCCGATGTTTTTAAACAGTGTCCTGTCAGACCATCTGGAAAGGTATCAGGACATCATCAACGAGATATATAACCAGGAAGCTATACAAAAACCGATAGAATGGAAGAAATAGTTTATTTATCGATACGGCTCGGCTGTACCGCTTATCTATTATATAAGGTATGGGAGCAGAAGAAGAGAATAGGTAAGATATGTGACTTGCTTTATACTCCCCGTAAGAAACCGGAAATGGAGAAGGACCACCACCGGAATCCGGAAAATGCGGCAGATGTGATGGGTGCCACTCGTTTTGTCTATCTGGATGAGAATGCCGGAAAGACCGTTGCCCCTTACATGAGCCAGCAATTGGAAATGGGAAGCGACCTTATCGGCAAGGATGAGGATATTCCGGAAGATGAAGTGGAATGCAAACTGCCTTTGGAGGAGATGAGAATGCTGAAAGACGAACAGGAAAAACTGGACAGCCGTTCTCCCGAGACGGAAGCCATTGTTCCGGCAGTTACTCCTGCCGACTTGCTCAATGTAGGTGACGTGCTGTTCAATTTGGATGGTGCCGGTTCAGATGAAAACAAATCATACCGGGCCGCCATGACACTGCGTGCCATCCGGGAAACGGACATGTTCGAGTTGTTCTCCTCCCAGATGGAGAACAAGAAACTGATAGAGGAGTTGATGGAAAGGTATGTGGATGAGGAAGGGAATGCTCTGCCTTTAAAAAAAGAGAGGAACGTTTCCAAACCTGTCGCAGACTGGAGGAAGCTGGTCTGAAAAGGCAATGTCTGTCATGCCCGGAAAATCCTGTACGCGTTGATGTGTACGGGATTTTTTTATCATGTGCAACGGGGGTATCCTGAATTTGACCGGCTTTGCCGCCCATATCCTTCTCCATTCACTTTACATAAAGCCGTACGATGGATGACATTTGATGACATCTGGTGACATATGATGACACCTCTGAATCACAGCGTATTATTCCCTTTTATCTTCGCCGTCGAATTCAAATTTATGTCTTACCCAAACGATTCGACAATGAAGAAAAGAATCCTTTTTTCAGTGATGTGCGCGGCGATTGCCGCCGGTGCTTTCGCGCAGGGCCAAGGCCAGGGCCTTGCCGGTATTAACGAGGCGACCAGCCTCATGACCTCGTATTTCGATCCCGCCACCAAACTGTGCTATGCCATCGGTGCGGTGCTCGGCCTGGTGGGCGGCATCAAGACCTACGGCAAGTTCTCCAGCGGTGATCCCGACACCTCGAAAACCGCCGCCAGCTGGTTCTTTGCCTGCATCTTTCTGATTGTAGCCGCCACCATCCTGCGTTCCTTCTTCCTCTAAGCGGTATGGAGTATCCTGTAAATAAGGGGGCGGGCAATCCCGTCGAGTTCAAGGGGCTCAAGTCACAATACCTGTTCGTCTTTGCGGGCGGTATGGTGACGGTGCTTCTGGCGGTGGTCATCCTCTACCTGGCAGGCGTGGACCAATGGATATGCATCCCTTTCGGGACCGTATCCGGCGGTCTGCTGGCATGGGCGGTGTTCCGGCTGAACGCCCGCTACGGCGAACACGGTCTTATGAAGCTGCTGGCGGAGAAACGCCATCCGCGCTACCTGATCCACCGCAAGAGAGTTTTCAGATTATTTGCAAAAAGAAAAAAACGACAATCATGAGAAATGTATTGAAAGCGGAAACGCTGGAACGCAAGTTCCCCCTGCTCTCGGTGGAGAACGGCTGCATCGTGAGCAAGGACGCCGACCTGACCGTAGCCTTCGAGGTGGAGCTTCCCGAGCTGTACACGGTGACGGCAGAAGAGTATGAGGCCATGCACTCCACCTGGATAAAAGCCGCCAGGGTTCTGCCCGAACACAGCATCGTCTGCAAGCAGGACTGGTTCACCAAGGAGAGCTACCGTCCCCAAAACGGCGGGGAGGAACAGAGCTTCCTCGCGCGCAGCTATGAGCGGCACTTCAACGAAAGGCCGTACCTGAACCACCGCTGTTTCCTGTATCTGACAAAGACCACCCGTGAGCGCAACCGCCGGCAAAGCGACTTCAGCACCCTCTGCCGGGGATTCCTGCTGCCCAGGGAGATTACCGACAAGGACATGGCGGCCCGTTTCCTGGAAGCGGTGGAGCAGTTCGAGCATATCGTGAACGACTCCGGCCATATCCGGCTGCGCCGCCTGGAAACGGAGGAGATTACCGGCACGAGGGAACGTCCCGGGCTGGTGGAGAAATACCTCTCCCTCTCGATGGAGGACGAAACCGCCGTACTGCAGGACATCTGCCTCAAGCCCGGACGGATGCGTATCGGGGACAAGCGGCTCTGCCTGCACACACTTTCGGATACGGAAGACCTGCCAGGCAAGCTCTCCACCGACATGCGCTACGAGCGTATGTCCACCGACAGGAGTGACTGCCGTCTTTCCTTCGCCGCACCCGTGGGGCTGCTACTCTCCTGCAACCACATCTACTCGCAGTACGTGTTCATCGACAATGCGCAGGAAATCCTGCAGATGATGGAGAAGAACTCGCGCAATATGCTCTCTCTGTCACGGTACAGCCGGAGCAATGCCGTGAACCAGGAATGGACGGAGATGTATCTGGACGAGGCGCATACCAAGGGAGTGCTTCCCGTCAGATGCCACTGCAATGTAATCGCTTGGGCGGAGGATGCGGAGGAGTTCCGCCGTATCAGGAACGACACGGGCAGCCAGCTTGCCATGATGGAATGCACTCCCCGGTACAACACCGTCGACACCCCGGTGCTTTACTGGGCGGGTATTCCGGGTAATGCGGGCGACTTTCCTGCCGAAGAGTCATTCTACACGTTCCTAGAGCAGGCGGTCTGCCTCTTTGCCGGGGAAACCAATTACAGAAGTTCGCCCAGTCCGTTCGGCATCCGCATGGCGGACCGGCAGAACGGCATTCCGGTGCACGTGGACATTTCCGACCTTCCGATGAAGCGCGGCATCATCACCAACCGCAATAAATTTATCCTGGGACCAAGCGGCAGCGGCAAGTCCTTTTTCACCAACCATCTGGTGCGTAACTATTACGAGCAGGGAGCGCATATCCTGCTGGTGGACACGGGCAACAGCTATCAGGGGTTGTGCCGGATGATCCACGAGCGCACACGCGGCGGGGACGGCATCTACATCACGTATGAGGAGGACAATCCGATATCCTTCAACCCGTTCTACACCGATTCCGGACAGTTCGATGTGGAAAAGCGCGAGAGCATCAAGACTTTGATACTGACCTTGTGGAAACGGGAGGACGAGGCGCCGAAACGTTCGGAAGAGGTGGCGCTCTCGGGAGCGGTGAACGCCTATATCCGTAAAATTACCGGGAATCGGGAGGCAAGGCCGGACTTCAACGGCTTCTACGAGTTCGTGGACGGTGACTACCGCCGGATGATAGCGGAAAAGAAGGTACGCGAGAAGGATTTCGACATCGACGGCTTCCTGAACGTGCTGGAGCCTTTCTACAAGGGTGGCGACTACGACTTCCTGCTGAACTCCGACAGGGAACTGGACCTGACAAACAGGCGGTTCATCGTGTTCGAGCTGGACAACATTAGCGGCAACAAGGTGCTACTGCCTGTGGTGACGCTGATCATCATGGAGACCTTCATCGCCAAGATGCGCCGTCTGAAAGGAATCCGCAAGGTAATATTGATAGAGGAATGTTGGAAAGCCCTTATGTCCGCCAACATGAGCGGCTATATCCAATATTTGTTCAAGACCGTCCGTAAATATTTCGGTGAGGCCGTGGTGGTGACCCAGGAGGTGGACGACATCATCAGCTCCCCGATTGTGAAGGAGGCCATCATCAACAACTCCGACTGCAAGATTCTTCTGGACCAGCGGAAATACATGAACAAGTTCGAGCATATCCAGCGGCTGCTCGGCCTGACGGAGAAAGAGAAAAGCCAGATACTCTCCATCAACCAGGCGAACCATCCCGGACGTTTTTACCGTGAAGTCTGGATAGGGCTTGGTGGCACCCGTTCGGCGGTCTATGCTACGGAAGTGAGTGCGGAAGAGTATTTCACGTTCACGACAGAAGAGTCCGAGAAGCTGGAAGTGCAACGGCTTGCCGAGGTGCTGGACGGCAACCTGGAACTTGCCATCCGCCGGATGGCAGAGAGAAAACGAGAGGAACAAAGACAAGTATCAACCCCAAAAAGAGAACAATGAGAAACAAATCCCTTATGAGACTGGCGGTGTGCCTGATCGGTATGGCCGCCATGGTATTGCAAGGCTGCTCGGAGAGCGGCATCGACCGTGACAAGCTCTGCGGCTCGTGGAGCAGCGTGGAAGGCAAGCCGGACGTGCTGGTATATAAGGAAGGGGAAGCCTACAAGGTGACGGTGTTCGCCCGCAGCGGAAAGATGCGCCGTCTTAGGCCTCAGACCTACCTGCTGGTTGAGGAGAACGGGAACCTGTTCATCAACACGGGGCACCGCATCGACATCTCCTACAACGAGGCCGCCGACGTGCTGACCTTCTCCCCGAACGGTGACTATGTGCGGAAGGAGGAACGCCCATGAAAGCGAAGTCACTCTTGATCGGAACGGTACTCGCCCTGTGCGGTACCAGCGCCAATGCCCAGTGGGTGGTGACCGATCCCGGCAACCTTGCCCAAAGCATCATCAACATGTCGGACAACATCGCCCATACCTCGAAAACGGCGGTCAATACGGCCGACAGCTTTGCGGAGACGGTGAAGATTTACGAGCAGGCCAAGAAGTATTACGACCAGTTAAAGGCGGTAAACGACCTGATACAGGACGCCCGCAAGGTGCGTGACATCATCCTGATGGTGGGCGATGTGTCCGACATCTATGTAACGAACTTCGGCAAGATGATGAACGACGGGAACTTCTCGCCCCGCGAGCTGGACGCCATCGCCTTCGGCTACACCCGCCTGCTGGAGGAGAGCAACGGCGTGCTGCAGGATCTCAGGCAGGTCATCAACGTGAGCACGCTCTCCATGACCGACAAGGACCGCATGGACGTGGTGGACCACTGCTACTATGAGATGCGCCGCTACCGCAACCTGGTGAACTACTACACGAGCAAGAACATCGCCGTGAGCTATCTCCGTGCCAGAAAGAAGAACGACCTGGACCGGGTGATGCGGCTTTACGGGAATGAAACCTCCAAATACTGGTAGCCATGATGCCGTTGTCGATAGATTTTGCCAACCTGCATACCATACTGGCGACCCTGTATGACGATATGCTGCCCCTTTGCAAGGACATGATGGACGTAGGAAAGGGACTTGCCGGGCTGGGTGCCCTGTTCTATGTCGCCGTCCGCGTGTGGCAGTCGATGGCCCGTGCCGAACCGATAGATGTCTATCCCCTGCTGCGTCCCTTCGCCATTGGCATCTGCATCCTGCTTTTCCCCACGCTGGTACTCGGCACGCTGAACACCGTGCTCAGCCCGATAGTACAGGGTACGCACAAGATGCTTGAGGGGCAGACGCTGGATATGGAACAGTACAGGGAGCAGAAAGAGGAACTGGAAAGGGAGGCCATGCTGCGCAATCCCGAAACCGCCTACTTGGTGAGCGACGAGGAATTCGACCGTCAGCTGGACGAGCTGGGCTGGTCAACCATAGATACCGCCTCTCGCCTGGGCATGTACGTGGAGGTGGGGATGTACAATCTGGAGAAGAAAATCCGTGACGCCTTCCGCAGCCTGCTGGAACTGATATTTGCGGCGGCATCGCTGTTGATAGATACCGTGAGGACCTTTTTCCTTGTCGTGCTCTCCATTCTGGGACCGGTAGCGTTCGCCTTCAGCGTATGGGACGGTTTCCAGTCCACGCTCGGGCAGTGGTTCACGAGGTACATATCCGTCTACCTTTGGCTTCCGGTCAGCGACCTGTTCAGCACCCTGCTCGCCAAGCTCCAGGTGCTGATGCTCCAAAATGACATTCTGGAATTACAGAACAACCCCGACTACTCGATAGACAACTCAAATAGCGTCTATATCATATTCATGCTGATAGGGATTATTGGGTACTTCACCGTCCCGACGGTGGCGGGCTGGATCGTACAGGCGGGCGGAGCCGGAAACTTCAGCCGTAACCTGAACCGCACGGCCACGAAAGCGGGCGGTTTCGCTGCCGGGGCGGGCGGTGCCGTACTGGGGAATATCGGGGGAAGACTGCGGGGCAAATAGACTCTATGGCAATCCGTTTCCGTGAGTCGGGCAACTTGGATTACCGGGTTGGGCGACTTGTCGGAAGGAGCCGCCCGGTCATACCGGAAACATTTATTTATTCATTCAAACCAATCATTCGCTAAATGGAATTCAAGTCATTGACCAACATTGAGAGCAGCTTCAGGCGCATCCGGTTGATGCTGGCTGTCTTTACCGGCTGTTGTGCGCTCGTCACCGGCTATGCGTTGTGGAGCTCGTACCGTTTCGCCGAGAAGCAACGGGAAAAGATCTATGTGCTGGATAAGGGCAAGTCGCTGATGCTCGCCCTCTCGCAGGATCTTTCACAGAACCGCCCCGCCGAGGCGCGGGAACACGTCCGGCGTTTTCACGAGCTGTTCTTCTCGCTCTCCCCGCAGAAGGACGCGATCGAGCACAATATAGGCCGTGCCTTGCAGCTGGCGGACAAGAGCGCCTATCACTACTATGTGGACTTTGCCGAAAAGGGATATTACAACCGGCTGATTTCGGGCAACATCAACCAGGTGGTACACGTGGACAGCGTGGTGTGCGACTTTGCCGCCTATCCCTACAAGGCGCATACATACGCCCGACAGCTGATCATCCGTGAGAGCAACGTGACCGAGCGAAGCCTTGTCACCTCCTGTTCGCTCCAGAATACGGGGCGTTCGGACGACAATCCCAACGGGTTCATCATCGAGCAGTTCACCATACTGGAGAACAGGGATATAAGGAGTGTGGAACGATGAGAGGGAAACCTGCCGTCTTAAAACGTGCGGACAGCCGTATCCGGCTGTTCTGCCGCCGGCTGACCGGAAAGCAGCGCATTGTCTTGACAAGTGTCGTCTCGCTTCTGTTCACGGCAGCCTGTCTGTACTCGGTTGTCTCTTCCGTGTCCCGTTTGGGGGAACGGAAGGGCGACATGAAAACCGGGCATATCCGGCCCGTCATGTTACGGCCGGAAACAACAACCATTTATTCAAACATCCAGAAACATGAAAATGGACTTTCAGAAAATCAGGGAACGGCTGGGGCTGTCAAGTGACAAGCCGCTGACTCCCGAAGAGAAGCGCCGACGCGCGAGATATATTGTCTATCCGCTCTTCTGCCTGCTGTGTGCCGGATTCCTTTTGTTGGTATTCAGCCCGTCGGAAAAGGAGAAGGCGGAAAAGGAAAAGGGCAAGGGATTTAATGTGGAGATGCCCTCGCCGAAAGATTCGGAAATGGAGGGCGACAAGGTAAGCGCCTACGAGCAGGAAGCACTGGCGAAAAAGGAAAAATGGCGCAGGGGAACCTTCCAGGAGATGTCCGAACTGCTCACCAAGGACAGTCAGGATACTGCCGGCCTTACCGCAGGAAAAGCCAACACGGAACTTCCGCCGGAACCGGAAACGGAGAAATCCCCCGGCTCCGTCCATTCCTCTGCGGAAGCCTACCGGAATATGAACCGCTCGCTAGGTACTGTATATACCCGGAATGAAAATCAACAAAATGCCGATCTGCTCCGCCGTATAGAGGAACTGGAAAAAGAAAAGAGAACGGTGAAAGGACAGCCGGAAGGACAGACCTTGGAAGAAAAGATGGCACTGCTGGAAAAGTCTTACGAGCTGGCCGCCCGGTATAACGGAAAGCAGCCGGATGCCCCGGCTGCCGTGAATGGCCGGAGCGACCGGAAAGACAGGACAGCCGTCCGCCCGGTGAAACAGGTACAGAATCAGGTGGTGTCATCGCTTGCACAACCTATGGGCAATGAGGATTTCATCGCCGAATTTGCGGGAGAGAGGAATACCGGTTTCCATACGCCTATAGGCAGGACACTCCCTTCCGGCAGGAATACCATCGCCGCCTGTGTACATGGTACGCAGACCGTATCGGACGGGCAGGTGTTGCGCATCCGGTTGCTGGAGCCGATGGCGGTGGACGACCGGCTCATTCCCCAAGGGACGGTATTGACCGGCGGTACACGCATCCAGGGGGAGCGGATGGACATCCTTGTAGAGACGGTGGAATACAAGGGCACGCTGTTTCCGGTGGAACTGGAGGTATATGATGCCGACGGACAGCAGGGAATCCTCGTGCCGAACTCGATGGAGTATGATGCAGTGCGTGAGATAGCCACGGGTATGGGCACCTCAATGGGGAGCAGCATCAACATCTCGACGGATGCCGGGGCGCAGATTGCCTCGGATGTGGGCAAGGGGGTAATACAGGGCGTGTCGCAATATGTGGAAAAGAAAATGCGTGCGGTGAAAATCACCCTGAAAGCCGGACACCGGCTGTTGCTGCACTCTCCCGAAAAATGAAAAGAGAAAAGAAACCAACCATTTATTCACCAACCAATCAAGAACGCACATGAAGAAGATTCTGATGATGTTTGCCCTGATTATGGGCGCAGTGACTGCATACGCGCAGCAAAGCAGCGGGGATTATTACGAGGGATTGAGCCGCAAGATCGGCTTCAGCCAAATGATTCCCCCGCATGGTCTGGAAATCACGTATGACAAGACTGTACATATAATTTTCCCCTCTCCCGTAAGATACGTGGATTTGGGTTCCCCCAATCTGATAGCGGGCAAGGCGGACGGTGCGGAGAACGTCATCCGTGTGAAAGCGACCCGGAAACATTTCCGCAGTGAAACCAATATGAGCGTGATAACCGAGGACGGGAACTTTTACACATTCAACGTCAAGTATGCCGACGAGCCGTTGCTGCTGAACGTGGAGATGTGTGACTTCATCCATGACGGGGAGTCGGTTAACCGTCCGAACAATGCGATGGAAATCTACTTGCAGGAACTCGCCGGGGAGTCTCCCCGTCTGGTACGGCTGATCATGAAATCCGTGTATATGCAGGACAAACGCAAGGTCAAGCACGTCGGCAGCAAGCGGTTTGGGGTTCAATACCTGCTCAAGGGGCTTTACGCACACGGCGAGCTGCTCTATTTCCATACCGAGGTGAAGAACGCCACGCACGTGCCTTTCGATGTGGACTTCGTAACTTTCAAGATTGTAGACAAGAAAATCGTGAAGCGTACCGCCATGCAGGAGCAGGTCATCTATCCGCTGCGTGCCTTCAACTATGTGACCCGTGTGGACGGGAAGAAGAACGAGCGGACGGTGTTCGCCCTGCCCAAGTTCACCATCCCCGACGGCAAGAAGCTGGTCATGGAGATGTACGAGAAACAGGGTGGCCGCCATCAGTCGTTTGAGGTGGAGAACGAAGACCTTGTACGCGCCGGGACTGTCAATGAACTGAAAGTAAGATGAGTGCCATGAAAAGAAACTTCATCTTTATTATCCTCCTGCTTGCCCTCTTTACGGGGCAGGCGGAAGCCCAGCGCCGGCTGCCGGGGATGAAAGCCATCCGCTTTACCGCTGAAATGGCCGACGGCTTTTACAGCCGGGCAGACCGCCATGATGCGGGCTACGCCTTTTCGCTGGCTGTTGCCACTTACACAAAGAAAGGGAACCAGTGGGTGTTTGGCTGTGAGATGCTACAACGTAATAACCCTTACCGGAACACGTATGTCCCACTGTCGCAGTATACAGGGGAAGGCGGTTATTATCATACAATCCTTTCCACATCCGGCAAGTCTTTCTTTCTGAACCTCGGCGCTTCCGCCTTGTTGGGCTACGAGGCCGTGAACAACGGAAACCGCTTGTTGGATGACGGAGCCGCCTTGCGCAAGTGTGAGTCCTTCATCTATGGAGGCGCGGTGACACTGGAAGCGGAGGGATACCTGTCGGACAGGATAACCCTGCTGATACGCCTGCGTGAGCGTTTCATGTGGGGCGGCGCATCCGGCCGCTGCCATTTCCAGTATGGAGCCGGAATCAAATACATTTTCTAACCTTAAAAAGAACAGAAGCCCATGAAAAGAAGAATCCTTGATATGATGATGGCCGCCTGCTGCATGGCGGTTTCCTTCCTTGGTCTTGCCGCTTGTGACAATGAACTGGACATTCAGCAGGAATACCCGTTCACGGTGGAGTCCTTGCCGGTGGCGGATGAGATAGCCGGTGATGAGACGGTGGAAATCCGTCTGGAAATCAAACCGTCTGGAAATTTTACCGGAACGGTCTATACACTGAGGTATTTTCAGCCCGACGGAAAGGGCAGTCTGAAGATGGAGGACGGCACGGTGCTGAAGCCCAATGACCGTTACCTGTTGAACGAATGGAAATTCCGGCTCTACTATACCTCGCAGAGCGACAAGGAGGCGCAGACCATTGACCTCTATTTTGAGGACAACTGGGGAAACTTGCAACAGTTGACGTATGATTTCAATGGAAAGGAAGCGGAGGAAGACAATAATAATACGGAGGCCGCATGAAAAGAATACCGGTTATTATGATTTTTCTGTCACTTGTTCTGTATGGCAAGGCGGAAAATCCCCCGTCTGACAAGGATAAGGCGGTAGCCTGTATCAAGCGGTGGGAAGGCTGGCACCGGGGGAAAATGCCTTACATCGGTTTTGGACACCGCCTGCTCCCCCATGAGAAGCTGACCGAGAACCTGAGCGAGGCGCAGGCGGACTCACTTTTGAGATGCGACCTTGAACGGTGCCTGAAGGTATTCCGTA
>OAWM01000139.1_pt1 | contig 75086 bp, 73 predicted proteins | sample 1495501 | NCBI WGS metagenome assembly OAWM01 (sample SAMEA2580210, study PRJEB22360) | human gut metagenome | biome: human gut; feature: human-associated habitat; material: faeces | place: Denmark | collected 2008/2010 | reverse complement strand
CTGATAAATTCTCATTTAACCGATAAATTCCCATTTAATTAAGAACTGTACTGAAACGAGTTAAACGGTGCGCTAATGAATGGGTCAAGGGTGAGGGTTGGTGAGGGTAGATTTATAACTTTCGTATTTTTTTTTATAAATAAAAAAGGAGATAGTATAGAAAATAATAAAATAAAAGGTTATAAATCTACCCTCACCAACCCTCACCTTTGACCCATATCTTATAATAAAAAGATAACGGGGAATCTTAAAAACTCAATCATCTTTTTCAGATTTACCACAACGTTTCCAGAATACTCCATTATTTTATTCAAAACTGTGCGGATATGAATTAAATATTGGTGCGGTTGCCCTGGATAAAATATCAATAGACTAACTCAATAAAATGCATTGTTCGACACCAATTTCCTGAATAAAATAATTGTCGTGTGAGATTGCTATCACAGTACCTGCATAATTTTTGATAGTAGCAGTGATAATTTCAATACTTTGTATGTCCAAATTGTTGGTAGGTTCATCCAGGATAAACATATCAGGGGTATTGTTACTAATCATCAGACAGCAGAAAGCGAGACGCATTTTCTCACCACCACTAAGTTTCCGGCAGGATTTGTCCCATTCGGATGCAGGAAACAAGTAACGGTTTAGAATAATCTTTATTTCATGCTCCGGCAGATTCCGGCTGTTGAAAGCGTAAGCCTGTTCAAGAATACTGTTCCGGTCGTCAATGATCGAATACTCTTGATTCAAATAGACATAGCTAAAGTCCGTCCGTGTCAGGGTTCCTTCCTGTGGTTGAAGTTGGCCGGTGATTAATTTCAATAGAGTTGTTTTCCCGCTACCGTTGGCTCCTTCTATACGGAGGCGGTCTCCGCTCTTTAGCTGAAAGCTGACAGGAGCTTGCCAAAGCTGTTGTTTTGAGATGCTATTTTCCTGAATATCATTGCTATTCGGATTGGGATGATAACCTGTGTCAGACAAATTTATTTCATCATTTGTCAGAATATTATTGTTAATCGAATTGGAATGATAACTGAAATTAATCTCTTTTGCTGTCACTAATATTTTCCCGGTATGAAGTGAGGAACTATTGAAGTCGGTTTTTAATGCAGCAGTCGGAGAGAGCGAACCTCGAAGCTGGTTGCGCTCATCTGTTAACTTCTCGGCTTTTTCCTGATGAACGCCAGTCAGTTTACTAGTGCTCTTCTCGGATTTCCCTTGGAGTGCGTTCAATACAATGCGTGGAACTCCTTTTTTTATATTACTCTTTTCGCCGCGTACATTCTGTTTGTCCCTGCGTTCGGCCGTTTCGCGAGCCACTTTACGGGCAATACGTAGTGCCTTTTCTTTTTCTTCAATACGTTGTTGCAATGCTTCCTGCATCAGCGTTTTTTGTTCTTTGTAGAATTCGTAATTTCCGCCATAATAATTGATTTGATGCTTCTCTAGTTCGCAAATCTCGGGGAGAAGATTGAGCAGAGTACGGTCATGACTTACCACCAACAGGGTGGAACGATATTTCTCTACCCAGTCATATAAACGTTGTCTGCCGGAAGAATCGAGATGATTGGTCGGTTCATCCATAAGTATGACAGATGGATGATGAATGTCCATACCTGCCAGGAATACGCGGGTCTTTTCGCCGCCACTAAGCAGATTCATCGGGTAGGATAGCGTAAACTGTCCTAATCCCCATAAGTCGAGAGCGGCGATGGAACGTTCTTCGATATTCCAGTCATCATTTAGAATGGTGAAATTCTCGTTTGAGACATCTCCTGCCAGGATAGCGTGCAGAGCTTGCTGTTTGCGCTCTATTTGAAGAGCCTGTGCGATGGTCAGTGAATCATATTGCCCGAAATGTTGCGGGATATAATATAGGTCGTCCGGGCGGACAATGACACCGGAAGAGGGTGATAACTGTCCGGCAATAATTTGTAGCAAAGTAGACTTGCCACAACCATTGTTACCGACTAATCCTAGTTTCTGCCCTTTACTGATGGCGAAATTGAGCTCACTGAATAATACATCTTTATCCGGATGGATATAGCTGATTTGTTGGATACTGATAGACATGATGATCTATTGGGTTTGAGGTTGAAAATAGAGTGAAAAAAATCACAGGATAGGGGAACGACAAACACAATACTGGCTAAACAACACGGATTTCGTGATGCTTAACAAAATAGAAAAAGCATATAAGAAAAGTGATGTTTACTTAGAAGTGTTGTCTTACTTAGTAATTCTCATTGCGGTAGGTATATAGTTTAACTTGGTGGCAAAGATAACACTTTCTATTAGATTTCACTCTATTAAGACTGAAAAAGAATGAGTTTCATTTATTTAGAGGCTCCGTTTACCTCATTCAGAGCCTCCGATTACTCCAAATAGAGCCTCTGTTTACCCTATTCAGAGGCTCTGTTTTAGAAGTGAATTATATTCTTTCTTATTCTTATACATCAAACAGTTGATTTAATCCCTCACTCATACTGGGATGCGTGAAGATAAAATCGCGCAAGAATGTAGACGTCTGGCCTGTCTTTATCGCCATAGCTACGATATTGATGATTTCTGAAGCATCGGCGCAGAATAGAGTACAGCCCATAATCTTCCCGTTATGATTATTGATGATAGCTTTTAGCATACCATCTGTCTGCCTCAATGTACGGGTACGGACGATGGAGGAAGCCGGCAACCGGGAAACTTTAAATGAATATCCTCTTTTCAGAGCTTCTTCTTCACTGATTCCGATATGTGCCAATGGCGGATCAATAAACACTGCATATTGCACAGGATCACGGTCTCCGATATCACGTTTCTTGTCGCCGAAGAGCTGGTCACGGATAATCCGGAAATCATCTAGCGAGACATAAGTAAATTGCGATCCGCCTTTCACATCTCCCATTGCCCATATATGAGGAACAGTAGTGCGTAACTGATCGTTTACGATGATAGCTCCGTGAGCATCAACTCCTATACCCGCTGCTTGCAGATTCAATCCTTCAATCATCGGTTTACGTCCCGTTGCGATAAGAATGGCATCTCCATCTACATAATAAGGGGTACCGTCGGATATGTCCGAGTAAGTCAGTGTCACTCCGTCATTCGTGTCATGGATAGACTGCGCACGAGCGTTCAGATGGATTTCAATACCTTTCTTCTCCATCACTTCTTTGACGCTGTTTGCAATATCCCGATCTTCGCGAGGCATAAATTTGTTTCCTCCTTCGAGTATCGTCACTTTACTGCCGAAACCGGCATACATAGAAGCGAACTCCAGTCCGATATATCCTCCACCTATGATAATCAGGTGATGAGGAAGTACGTTTAAGTCCAAAAGCGCACTACTGGTATATACGTGCTGACTTTGCTGAATACCATCTATTGCAGGGATAATGGGAGTAGACCCCGTGTTGATAAATATCTCTTTTCCTTTCAGTTCGATTTCTCCTTCGGGAAGTTCCACTTTTATGGTATCGGCGGATATGAAAGACCCCGTTCCGGTATAGATAGTCACATTAGGACGTTTGCTTAGTCTTTCGTAATTATCATTCCTAAGAAAGGAAGTGAGGCGGTTCTTTCGGCCGATGGCTTGTTTGTACATATTCGCCTGCTTCGGAAAATCATCGTGGTAAAGCAAAGCGGAAACCTCGGCTTCATGCACCAGCGTCTTTGTTGGGATACAGGCTACATTCGGACAGCTTCCTCCATACATCATGTTGGAACGTTCTACGATGGCTACTTGCCATCCGCGGTTGGAAAGTTCGGCAGCCAGGGTTTTCCCTGCCTTGCCGAATCCTATAATAATTGCATCATATTGTTTCATAACTTCTTGTATTAACGATTTGTATGAGACTATATAACAGTCTGAAAATACGATTTGTTCCGCAATGGCAAGAAGTCAGAATCCTCTTTAGTGGTTGTCTTAGTCTTTTTTAAGTGTTTTGAGTACGCGTTGTGACGAGTCGGATAATAACACTACGGCACTGGCCAGGATCACAATGTCTTTAATCACCAACCGCCCTGCACCGGATAGTAATGGGAAACCGAATTCTCCGCTTCCCAAGTCGGGAACCCAGACTTCCGGGGTGGTGACAAGAAAAGAAAGTGTGCCGAGCGTCATGATAATGGCGAGGGTGTCGCCTGCCAATCCCACTTTTGGGAAAAAGATTCCCAGGAATACCAGTATGCCGATCCCCATAATAAGAGCTCCCAGTCCGTAAGAGAAAGTATAAGTGCGGTTTGCTTCGTGCCATGCACGATTGTCCGGGACAAAAGCACCTTCCGCATTTTTATGTTCTTTGTATTCGGGTGCACCTTTAGCATAGAAGAAACTCATAAAAGGACTGTTGGCAACAAACGGAACAATCCCGTCGGCTTCATAATGGAAATACTTCAATCCGCCTATCCATACAAATACTATCAGGATGGCAACGCGGATAAATTTCATACCAAAACTTTTCAGACTTGAAGTGAAGGTCAGTAAAGCGATCAATTTCTCTTTCATTTTGTTGGGGTTTTAATGGGTTTATCTTATGTTGCAAAGGTCGTCCATTTCCACTACCCCCAAAATAGCAATACTTCCGTATGCCTTGTCAATTTTTCCCTTCCTGTGTGTTTCTGAATTGCACGGCGCTCTGTCCGGTCATATTTTTGAAGAAACGGCTGAAAGAAGCCTGGTCTTCAAATCCCAGAATATCGGCAATCTCTTTGGCGCTTTTGTTGCTGTAAAGCAGGAGACGTTTAGCTTCCGCTTCCACCCGTTCGTGGATAACCCGAAGCGGCGAAGGCAGTTTGCAGGTGGAAAAGATGTTCGATAGTGTCTTGGGAGATTTATGCAACATATCGGCATAGTCCTGCACCTGTTTCTTCGTCCGGTAATGCTCGTCGACCAAGTTATAGTATTGGCGGACAATCTCGAATCCGGATTCTTTTTCACGAGTGATATTCATGCGATGACGTGCAATTCGGGTACATTGGATAATGAAACGTTTCAGCAGGATGCGCAGCATCTCTTCCTGCAGGCTGTCGGAAACGGTAAACTCATTTTCCAGTGCTTCGGTAATAGTGTCAAGTTCTTTACGTTCTTTTTCGTTCAGTGTGAAACGGATCAGGTGCGATGAACCGTTGAACAGGAAGCCGCTGCATGACACTTCATGGTCGTTGCCATAGATACAATAGAAATTGCTGTTGAACAGCAAAGTCAGGTATTCACCATCAATCGATTTAAATTCGAGATGTTGCAGATGAGTGAGTGAAATCACTTCATCTTTGGTAAGCGTCATTTCCTGGTGGTCGATTTCTACCGTGATGCTTCCGTTGCGTACCCATATAAATTTATAAAGCCCTTTTTCTTTTTGCAGTGCTTTTTCTGTCAGATAAGAGTCTGTAAGTGCGAGTGTTCCTTTTAGTTTCGTGTGATATTGTTGTAACATAATTAATCCTCCATTGCTGATGCGTCAAATGATAACGGCAGTAGATCGCCTATACTTTTTACTTCGTAGATACATTCTTTGCCATATAATAGGATGCGGATGGGTTGTTTGTAACGCTTTTCCGTTTCCAGAATCACTTGCCGGCAGGCGCCGCAGGGAGGAATCGGATGGTCGATGAAGTCCTTTTCCGTTCGTGCCGCAATGGCAAGAGTGACAACCGATTGGTCGGGATATTGGGAGTTGGCATAGAATAGGGTAGTACGTTCTGCACAAAGCCCCGACGGATAGGCCGCATTTTCCTGATTGGTTCCTGTCACTACTGTCCCGTTGCCCAATAGCGCAGCGGCACCTACGGAGAAATGGGAGTACGGGGAATAACTACGAGCTGTTGCCTCCATGGCAGTCTTTATAAGTGACCGATCGCCCTCATTCAACTCATCATATTGATATACTTTAATAATAGCGGTAATTGTGAGGTCTTTCATATACGTCAGGGTATTGGTTTCTACAATTAATGTTACAAAGTTAGGAAAGAGATTGATAATCCCAATTATTTTTCGGATTTTTGTGCCATCTAATTCACATCTGAATAAAAATGGAGAATAAACTGCATAGACTTATCTTTTTAACCGTTGTTTTTTTCTTTGCCGTAGGAGTGCAGGCACAGAAACGGAATGCCCGTTACGTCGAATATATAAATAAGTATAGTGATTTGGCTGTTGAACAGATGAAGCTTCATAAGATTCCGGCTAGTATCACATTGGCGCAAGGATTGTTGGAAAGCGGTGCCGGATACAGCCAGTTGGCACGAAAGAGTAATAACCACTTTGGTATTAAGTGTGGTGGCAGTTGGCGGGGACGTACGGTTCGTCATGATGATGATGCGCGCAACGAATGTTTCCGTGCTTATAAGCATCCGCGTGACTCTTACGAAGATCATTCCGACTTCCTTAGAAGAGGTGCCCGTTACGCTTTTCTTTTCAAACTGGATATCACCGATTATAAAGGCTGGGCGCGTGGACTGAAAAAAGCAGGCTATGCTACCGATCCTTCTTATGCTAACCGTCTGATTACGATTATCGAAGATTATGACTTGTATAAATACGACCGTAAGGGGGTATATTCGGAACGGAAGCTGAAAAAGAATCCTTGGTTGATGAGCCCGCATCAGGTGTATATCGCTAATGATATTGCTTATGTGGTAGCCCGCAACGGTGATACCTTTAAAGATCTAGGTAACGAATTCGATATTAGTTGGAAAAAACTTGTGAAGTACAACGACTTGCAGCGTGATTATACCTTGATGGAAGGAGATATCATCTACCTGAAGAGCAAGAAGAAAAAGGCTTCCAAACCTTATACTGTATATGTTGTGAAAGATGGAGATTCCATGCATGGCATCTCTCAAAAATATGGTATCCGCCTCAAAAATCTGTATAAGATGAATCGTAAGGATGGTGAGTATGTTCCGGAAATCGGAGATAGATTGCGTTTGCGATAGAGACTTCTTTCAAAAGTTTCGAATTTCGAAAACTTAATGACTCATTCATGTGTTATTATCTTGATAAAACATGATTAGAATATGAGTCTAAACATTGCAAAAAGTAATAAGAAACGTGTCGTCATAGTAGGCGGTGGTTTCGGTGGCTTGAAACTGGCTAACAAGCTGAAAAAGTCAGGCTTTCAAGTCGTATTGATAGATAAAAACAACTATCATCAGTTTCCTCCTTTGATTTATCAGGTGGCTTCGGCCGGTATGGAGCCAACTTCCATATCCTTCCCCTTCCGTAAAATATTCCAGCATCGGAAAGATTTCTATTTCCGTATGGCGGAAGTACGTGCCATTTTCCCGGAAAAGAATATGATACAGACTTCCATCGGAAAAGCAGAATATGACTATCTGGTGTTAGCAGCAGGTACTACAACCAACTATTTCGGTAATAAACATATCGAAGAGGAAGCCATGCCGATGAAAAATGTGTCAGAAGCGATGGGATTGCGAAACGCTCTTCTGGCTAATTTGGAACGAGCGCTGACCTGTTCAACGAAGCAGGAACAACAAGAGTTATTGAATATTGTAATTGTGGGAGGTGGAGCTACCGGGATAGAAGTAGCCGGAATACTTTCCGAGATGAAGAAATTCGTCTTGCCGAATGATTATCCTGATATGCCCAGCAGTCTGATGCACATCTATTTGATTGAAGCCGGGCCGCGATTGCTTGCCGGAATGTCGGAAGAATCTTCTGCACATGCTGAACAGTTTCTCCGTGAAATGGGAGTAAATATCCTGTTGAATAAACGTGTTGTGGATTATCGTGACCATAAAGTAGTACTCGAAGATGGTACAGAGATTGCCACGCGTACTTTTATCTGGGTGAGTGGTGTCACCGGTGTGACTATCGGCAATCTGGATGCCTCTCTGATTGGGCGTGGAGGCCGTATTAAGGTCGATTCATTTAACCGTGTAGAGGGGATGAATAATGTGTTTGCTATTGGCGACCAGTGTATTCAGTTGGCTGATGGAAATTACCCGAACGGACATCCTCAATTGGCGCAAGTGGCTATCCAGCAAGGGGAATTGCTGGCAAAGAATCTGGTACGTATGGAGAAAGGACGGGAGATGAAACCTTTCCATTACCGTAATTTGGGTTCGATGGCGACTGTAGGACGTAATCGTGCCGTGGCAGAGTTTAGTAAAGTAAAAATGCAGGGATGGTTTGCCTGGGTGATGTGGCTGGTTGTTCATCTGCGCTCTATTCTTGGGGTACGCAATAAGGTTATTGTACTCTTGAATTGGGTATGGAATTATTTCACTTACGATCAGTCTATGCGTATGATTGTCTATGCCCGTAAAGCAAAAGAGATTCGTGATCGTGAAAAGGTGGAGGAAACTACCCATTGGGGGAAAGAACTGGTACAAGAGGAAAAGAACCCCTCAATTACATCATCATCCAAGTAGACAGGCTTCCTGTCGACAGGATGATAGATGCTATTCTGAACGGTAAATTCGTACAGGGTGTCCGATATCGGACACCCTTTGTTTTTTGTTATCTTCTATTTATCAATCATTTACGATTTTGGCACAGATTTGGTATATAAAGTACTGAATTGATACATCATAAAATAGTAAATGATCGGATATGGACAGAGAAATTCCTAAAGAGGTACGTCAAAAAGAACGTAATAAGAAGATAATTCGTTATTCATCCATTGGAGTGGCAAGTATTATTGTCATCGGTGTACTTATATCTGTATTAAGGGCAGGAGTGGAGGCAAAGGATCTTGTCTTTTCCACAGTCGATAAAGGGGTGATTGAGGTAAGTGTCAGTGCTTCCGGTAAGGTTGTCCCTGCTTTTGAAGAAATTATCAATTCTCCGATCAACAGTCGTATTATTGAAGTCTATAAAAAAGGGGGAGATAGCGTAGACGTAGGTACTCCGATTCTGAAACTGGACCTTCAGAGTACGGAAATTGAATATAAGAAGTTGCTGGACGAGGAACAAATGCGCCAGTATAAGCTTGATCAGCTTCGCGTCAATAATCAGACGAAACTTTCCGATATGGCAATGCAGATTAAAGTGTCGGCAATGAAATTGAGTCGGATGAAAGTGGAGTTGAGAAATGAACACTATCTGGACAGCCTCGGTGCAGGAACAACAGATAAAGTACGCCAGGCCGAATTGAGCTATAATGTGGCTCAATTAGAGTACGAACAACTTCAGCAACAATATAAAAATGAGAAGGAAGTAGCTGCTGCCGAATTGAAAGTTCAGGAGCTTGATTTTAATATCTTTCGCAAGAGCCTTTCCGAAAAGAAACGTACGTTGGATGATGCACAAATCCGTTCCCCGCGTAAAGCTATTCTTACCTATATTAATAACCAGATCGGTGCACAGATTTCCGAAGGCGGACAGGTAGCTATCATTTCTGATTTGAGCCATTTTAAAGTGGAAGGCGAGATTGCGGATACGTACGGTGATCGTGTAGCAGCCGGAGGAAAAGCAATTGTTAAGATAGGGAGCGACAAACTGGAAGGGACAGTTAGCAGTGTTACACCACTATCCAAGAATGGTGTGATATCATTTACCGTTCAGTTGAAAGAAGATAATCACCGCCGCTTACGTTCCGGACTAAAGACAGATGTTTATGTGATGAATGCTGTGAAGGAAGATGTAATGCGCATAGCCAATGGCTCTTTCTATGTGGGACGCGGTGAATATGAACTTTTTGTCTGCAATTCGGATAATGAACTGGTAAAACGTAAAATACAGTTAGGAGATTCTAATTTTGAATATGTAGAAGTGTTGAGCGGATTGCAACCGGGTGATAAAGTAGTAGTAAGCGATATGAGTGCTTATAAGAACAAGAATAAGTTGAAAATTAAATAAACTAAATACTAGAAGTTATGATAACATTGAACTCTCTTTCTAAGATTTATCGTACGGACGAGATTGAGACGGTAGCATTGGAGAATGTGAATCTGACGGTAGAACGTGGAGAATTTCTAAGTATAATGGGACCATCCGGATGCGGAAAATCCACCCTGCTGAACATAATGGGATTGCTTGACGCACCTACAATGGGAATGGTGGAAATTAACGGAATACGTACCGAAGGAATGAAAGACAAGGAACTGGCGGTTTTTCGTAATAAAACGCTCGGTTTTGTATTTCAGTCTTTTCATTTGATTAATTCGTTGAATGTGATGGATAATGTAGAACTCCCCTTGCTTTATCGACGTATGGCTGGTAGTGAACGAAAACGGTTGGCACAAGAAGTATTGGAAAAAGTAGGATTAAGCCATCGTATGAGACATTTTCCTACACAACTTTCCGGTGGGCAGTGCCAACGTGTAGCTATTGCCCGTGCGATTATTGGTAATCCCGAAATAATCCTTGCCGATGAGCCGACAGGTAACTTGGATTCAAAGATGGGAGCTGAAGTAATGGAACTGCTTCATCGGTTGAATAAGGAAGACGGACGTACTATCGTGATGGTTACCCATAATGAAGAACAGGCGAAGCAGACTTCGCGCACTATTCGTTTCTTCGATGGACGCCAGGTACAATAGAAACGGCCTCTTACGATTAGAACTAAATAGAAAAATTGATTAATGTATCTCTAAATTAAAAATCATCATGACAAAGAATATTTTCATCGTTGCGATAGCTGTCCTGTTAAGTGTTGCTTTCTGTTCGCTATCGGCACAAAATGTGAGTAAAGATTATAATGTAGACGAGTTTTCTGCCATAAACCTGCAATCTGTCGGGAATATTATTTTTACTCAATCGGCAGGATGCTCCTGCCGTTTGGAAGGTCCTTCTGAATTTGTAGAAAAAACAAGGGTGACAGTGAAAAACGGAACTTTGGTTATCTCGTATAAAGATAGGAATGCGAGGAATATCAAGAACCTTATTTGCTATATTACTGCTCCCGATTTGAGTAAAGTGAAAATTGATGGAGTAGGGAACTTCGATGCAAAAGAAGAACTAAAACTTAAAAATATAGCTTTCGAACTTGATGGAGTAGGCAACTGTAACGTGAAAAGTCTATATTGCGATGAGTTGAAACTAGATGTTGACGGAGTAGGCAATATGAAGTTGAATGTTGATTGCAGCACTATCAAAGCTAAAGTGGATGGAGTAGGAAATATCACTGTATCCGGTAAAGCGGATGCAGCTTTCTTTAAGCGGGATGGCGTTGGTAAAATCAACTCCAAAAACCTGAAGTGTAAAGACGTAACAAAGAAAGGTTGGAATATCTAATGTAGAACATTCTTCTGTGAACTCCTGTAGAATCAAATCAAAAAAAGAATAAGAAGATGTGGAAGCAATACATAAAGCAAGCTCTTTACCAGTTGAAAGAGAACCGGCTTATTAGTATTGTCTGTATGGTAGGTACAGCTTTGGCTATTTGCATGATAATGGTGATCGTGCTGACATTGCAGATACGGATAAAAGACTGCGTGCCGGAAGTTAACCGTTCACGATCATTGTATGTCAAGGCAATGACGTCCCGGCATAAAGAGCAACACAATAATGCTGCCAGCAGCCAGATGTCCGTCACGACTGCCCGTGAATGCTTTAAGACGTTGACAATACCTGAAGCGGTTACCATTACTTCCGTTAATAATAAGATGCGTGCTTCTCTTCCCGGAGGAGGCAGGATGAGTGTAGATGAAATGGAAACGGATGAAGCGTTCTGGCAAGTCTTTTGCTTTGAATTCTTGTGTGGCAAACCATATACGAAAGCCGATTTTGAGAGTGGGCTGTCCAAGGCAGTGGTTTCTGCCAGTGTGGCACGCCACCTGTTCGGTACAACTGACGTGGTAGGGCGTACCATCCAATTAAATAAAGCGGATTATACCATTACAGGAGTAGTGAAAGACGTATCAAAGTTGGCGACAGCTTCTTATGCACAGGTCTGGATTCCCTATACATCAACTGATTTGGCTTCTTTCTCGTGGAGAGAAAATCTGATGGGACCTATGCGGGCGGTCATCCTTGCACGTTCGTCCGACGATTTTCCGGCTATTCGTGCTGAAGTCGAAAAATATCGTCAGGTCTACAATAGTAAGCTGAAGGATATGGAATTGATTTATCGTGGTCAGCCGGATACTCAATTTGCCTACCTTTACCGCCATTGGGGGACAGACTTGGATATGAAACACATTGTCAGGCGATTCATTCTTATCATTGTGATTCTCCTCTTGGTTCCAGCTATCAACCTAAGTAGTATGACTTTATCCCGCATGCGGAAGCGTATGACGGAAATCGGTGTCCGGAAAGCATTCGGTGCTACTGCCAACGAATTGTTGCGACAGGTATTCTGGGAGAATCTGATATTGACACTGCTTGCGGGAATACTGGGACTGATATTGAGCTATTCAGCTACTTTCCTGTTAAACTCATTCCTTTTTGATAACAGTGAGAATGCAGGTCTTGCCGGGGAAACTTCTCTTTCCACTGATATGCTGTTCAGTCCGTTGACGTTTCTCGTTGCATTCTGTTTCTGCCTGTTATTAAATCTATTGAGTGCCGGAATTCCGGCTTGGAGAGTGTCGAGAATGAACATTGTAGATGCAATAAACCAAAGATGAAATGATGAAACAGTTATTGAAACAAATATATAATGAGCGCCGGAGCAATGCTTTTCTATGGATTGAGCTATTGTTGGTGTTTGTCGTATTGTGGTATATCATTGATTTGGTTTATGTCACTTTGCATATCTATTATCAGCCAATGGGCTTTAATATAGAAAATACGTATGTATTACGTATGAACCGTCTTACCGATAAATCTACCGATTTCAATCCGGAGCTGACTGTTAAAGATGATATGACTGCTTTAAGGGAAATAGCCGGACGTTTGTCCCGTCATCCGGAAGTTGAATCTGTCTGTATCTCTCAAAACAGTATTCCATACAATGAAGGGTGCAGTGGAGCGAGTTTCCGTTTTCCGGATAACGACACGGTTTGGATAAGTACGATGGATCGTTGGACGACTCCTGAATATTATAAGGTGTTTCGTTTCCGGAATATCGATGGTTCCGGTCATGAAAGTCTGGTGAAAGCTTTGGAGAAAAATACAATAATCGTTCCTGTCGATGTTGCAGACTATTATCCGGATGCTACTTTCCACGGAAAAGACCTTTTGGGTAAAGAAGTTCGCATGAGTGATACCAACTTTCGTATTGCAGCTTTAACAGAGCCCGTTCGCTACGATCGTTATAACATTGCCGGAAAACCTTTTACCGGAACCTATATCGGCACTTACCTTTCTGACGAACAAATGGAAACAGTCGAAAACGTAGCCTATCTCGAATTAAGTCTGCGTGTCCGCGAAGGTGTAGACGATGGCTTTGTGGAACGTCTTATGAATGATGCCGACCGTATCTATCAGGTAGGGAATATTTATATACTTGATGTCACTCCATTAAGCAAAGTCCGGACAGCCAGTGAGATAGACAATGATAATGAATTACGTACCCAGTTCTGTATTCTCTTTTTCCTGTTGTTGAATATCTTTCTGGGAGTGATCGGCACTTTCTGGTTCCGTACCCAGCAACGCCGGGGAGAAGTTGCTTTACGCATGGCAATGGGAGCTAACCGGAAAAACATATTCTATCGTTTGATTACGGAAGGTTTGTTACTGTTAAGCATGTCGGCTCTTCCTGCCGTATTGATTGCATTCAATATTGGATATACTGAACTAGTGGATATATCACAAATGGCATTTACAGTACCCCGTTTCCTGATAGCCATTTTACTGACATATCTCTTGATGGCGATAATGATTATTCTTGGCGTGTTGTATCCGGCTCTGCAATCAATGAAAGTGCAACCGGCCGAAGCACTAAGAGACGAGTAAGAAATATACTGAACTTTATACTGGTAACGATCATGATAAAACTCTATTTTAAACAAGCATTCCATCTGTTGGGAGAAAATAAACTGCTTTCTTCTATTTCCATTATTGGTACAGCTTTGGCTATTGCTATGATAATGGTAATTGTGATTACTTTACGTGCGACTATTGCTCCCTTTGCACCGGAAACCCATCGTGACCGGATGCTTATTTTCCGGTTTGCCGGACTTCAAAGTAAGTCCAACGTGAATTGGCAAAGCAATGGCCCTATCGGATACAATACGGCAAAGGCTTGTTTCAAAGCAATGACAATTCCCGAAGTTGTTTCCATAACCAATATCTGGCAGGAAACAATGCTGGCTGCTAAACCGGCAGGTGAGATGGAAAGTTGTAGTGTGTTGCAAACAGACGATGCTTTCTGGAAAATATTTGAATTTGAGTTTCTATCTGGTAAACCGTATGATAATGCCGATTTTGATGCCGGAGCAGCAAAAGCTGTGATTTCCGAAGATATGGCTCGCCGTTTGTTCGGAACATCAGAAGTGGTTGGAAAAACATTCCTTCTGAATCATTCGGCTTATATTGTTTGCGGAGTGGTACGTCCGGTCTCTAAACTGGCGAAATACGCCTATGCGCAAGTTTGGATTCCTTTGAGTTCAACAAGTGCCTTCACAGCCACTTGGGGCGATGACAATATCATGGGTATGACTGCCGTCTATATACTGGCTAAATCGAAAGATGATTTTCCGGCTATTCGTCAGGAGGCAGACCGCTTGCGGGCTATCTTTATGGCAGGGCATCCCAATTTCGATTTACTCTATCGCGGACAGCCTGATACTTATTTCGTAGCCGCGCAACGCTATTCCGCCAACAATCCTCCTGCTGTGAAAGAAGCAGTACGGCAATACATATTGACATTACTTGTCTTGTTGATTGTTCCTGCCGTCAACTTATCCGGACTTACTTTGTCACGCATGCGTAAGCGTATCTCCGAAATAGGAGTGCGAAAAGCCTTTGGTGCCCCCAGACGGGAGCTTATGATGCAGGTACTATCCGAAAACATGCTTTATTCCCTGTTCGGAGGAATTCTCGGACTGGTATTAAGTTATGTCGCCGCTTTCCTTTTGGGAGGAATGCTTTTCTCCGTAGACTTTGTATCTAATGGCGTGGAAGATTTGCGGACCATGTGTGTCGACTTACTGTTCGATCCTACCGTATTCCTGCTGGCATTTCTGGCTTGCTTCTTACTCAATTTATTAAGTGCCGTCATTCCGGCATGGAGAGTAACTCGCACCAATATTGTGGATGCCATCAACGAAAGATAATTCTTCAACTCATCTAAATTCTAAAGAAAATGCAACTATTAAAACAAATATGGAACGAGCGCCGGTCAAACGGATGGTTGTGGTCAGAACTATTAATTGTTTTTGTGGTCCTGTGGTATGTGGTCGACTGGACGTATGTGACAGCGCGTACTTATTACGAACCGGTAGGATTTGATATTACCGATACGTATTATTTGGAACTAAGCCTGAAAAACGACAAGAGTAATTCCTATCTTTCGAAAGAACAAAAGAGTACATCTTTAGGACAAGATATTATCGAGTTGACTAATCGTCTCCGGAGATTGCCGGAAGTGAAGGCCGTTTCAATATCCAATAATGCGCGTCCCTATATCGGGAGTAACTCCGGTAGTATGTTACGTATCGATACATTAGTTAGTAATCCGCTACGGCGTTCGGTAACCCCTGACTTTTTTCAGGTCTTTCGTTATCAAAGTGCTGATGGGCGTGGTTGGCAGCCATTGGTGCAAGCTTTAAAGAATGGTAATGTAGTAGTGGGTGAAAATTTTTGGCCTAAAGATTATAAAGGCGATCGTACGCTGTTGGGTAAAGAAATGGTCGATGTGGATGATTCTACGAAAGTGTACAAGATAGGGGGAGTTTCGAAGAAGGTGCGTTACAATGACTTCTGGCCTAACTACAGTGATCGGTATGTAGCCATTGAACTTCCTGAAAAGATAATGGTCGAACTTGACGATGAACTTTATCCTTCGAGTGTAGAAGTTTGTCTGCGGGTGAAACCGGGGACTTCCAGAGACTTTGCGGAACATTTGATGAAATTATCCGCCAACCAGTTGAGTGTCGGTAACTTATTCATCCTGAAAGTGCATGATTATGAAGATCTGCGGAATGACTTCCAGCAAGGAAGTTATAATCAGGTACAGGTACGTTTCTGGATGATGGGCTTCTTATTGCTTAATATCCTGTTGGGCATTGTCGGCACCTTCTGGTTCCGTACGCAGCACCGTCGTGCCGAGTCTGCGCTTCGTATAGCAGTCGGGGCCAGCCGGATGCAGCTTTGGCAACGTTTAAATAAAGAAGGATTGCTATTATTGACTCTGGCTGCTTTGCCTGCCGCCGTCATCTGTTATAATATCGGCCATCTGGAGTTGACTGAAGGGTATATGGAGTGGGGAGTAGTGCGTTTTCTTATTACATTTGTCATAACCTATTTCCTGATGTCTTTAATGATTCTCGTTGGCATTTGGTTTCCTGCTCGTCAGGTAATTCGCATACACCCTGCCGAGGCGTTGCGCGAAGAATAAAAAACTTGGGCTATCTGTTTGTTTTCAATATAATTAACGTATCTTTGTCGGCATAATATTGAAAACACCGCAGGCTTTAATTATATGAATCGACGCTACTATTGTTTGCTTATCGTTCTGTTTTTTGCTGTTCTTATTCAGGCGGCAGCAGCGGAACGTACATACAATATCCTGTTTATACAGTCATACACCTCACAGACTCCTTGGCATAGCGACCTTAATCAGGGGTTGGTCAAAGGATTTAAAGAAAGTGGCCTGAAGGTGAATATAACAACGGAGTATCTTGATGCCGATTTTTGGGCATTCAACTCCGAGAAAGTAATTATGCGTCGTTTTTGTCAGCGTGCTCGTGACAGGCAGACCGATTTGATTATAACAGCAAGTGATGAAGCTTTCTATACTCTTTTTGCCTGTGGAGATTCGTTGCCTTTGCAGATACCGGTCGTGTTTTTCGGCATTAAGTATCCTGATATGGAGCTGATTGCTACTCATCCCAATGTTTGCGGGTTCACTGCCAATCCGGATTTTGATGTCATATTGCGTCAGGCGCAAAAGATATTTCCCCAGCGGAAAGAAGTGGTATGTGTGATAGATAACAGCTTTTTGAGTAACAAAGGCCTTGAAGATTTTGAAGAAGAGTGGAAAATCTTTCAAAAAGACAATCCGGATTATAGAATGAAAGTCTATAATACCCAAAATCATACAACGAGTCACATCATTGCTGCTATTTGTTACCCTCGTAACAGCTACGAACGTCTGGTGGTTGCTCCTAAATGGTCGCCTTTCCTTTCATTCGTTGGCAAAAACTCAAAAGCTCCCGTATTTTCGAGTCAGAATGTGGGGTTAACTAATGGCGTATTCTGTGCATACGATTCCGATAGTTATGCTTCAGCATTATCGGCAGCTCAAAGGGCTGCTTTAGTCTTAAAAGGTACATCTCCCCAAGAAATAGGAGTGACAGAAATCACGCAGGGATTCATCTATGACTATAAACAGTTGGATTATTTTCATATTGACCCTGATAAAGTATCCTCTAGCGGAACCATCGTCAACGAACCGTATTGGGAAAAATATAAATACCTTTTTATACTGCTCTATCCGTCTATCCTGGCGTTGCTGATAGCTTCTATCGTGTGGTTGATGCGTGCCAACCGGCGTGAGTCCAAACGACGGATTCAGGCACAGACCCGTCTGCTCGTGCAGAATAAACTTGTGGAACAGCGTAATGAGTTTGATAATGTATTTCATTCCATCCGTGATGGTGTGATAACGTATGATACCGATTTGCACATTCATTTCACAAACCGCTCCTTATTACAAATGCTGCATTTGCCGTATGAGTCAGGGGGCCGTTTTTATGAAGGAATGATGGCAGGCAGCATCTTCAAGATATATTATAACGGTCAGGATATTCTTCATTCTATGCTGAAGCAGGTAGCTTCAAAAGGAGAAAGTGTGAAGATACCCCAGGGAGCTTTCATGAAAGAAGTGCATAGTGATAAATACTTCCCGGTGTCGGGGGAAATAGTCCCGATCCGTTCAAAGGATACGATTACCGGTATGGCACTTTCCGCACGGAATATTTCGAATGAAGAAATGCAGAAGCGTTTCTTTGATATGGCAGTAGACGAAAGCTCCATCTATCCGTGGCAGTTTGATATGGAAACCAACTGTTTCATTTTCCCGCAAGGTTTCTTGAAACGTCTTGGATACGATGAATCGGTTACTACCATCTCCCGTGATGAAATGGATCGCACTATCCATCCTGATGATTTGAAGGAAATAAGTCCGTTATTTAATAGAGCATTGACAGGAGAAGATTCTAATACCCGTCTGAATTTCCGTCAGCGGAATGTCAACGGAGAGTATGAATGGTGGGAATATCGTTCTTCCGTAATCACGGGATTGACACAAGATTCATTGTACAATATATTAGGTGTTTGCCAGAGTATCCAGCGATATAAGACTGCCGAGCAGGAGATGAGAGAGGCTCGTGATAAAGCCCTCCAGGCTGACAAACTGAAATCGGCGTTCCTTGCCAACATGAGTCACGAGATTCGGACTCCGTTGAATGCGATTGTAGGTTTCTCCGATTTGCTAAGCGATACGAGTGGTTTTACAAGCGAAGAGATTGCCCAGTTTATCGGAACCATTAATAAAAATTGCGGCCTGTTACTGGCTTTGATTAATGATATTCTTGATTTGTCACGTATCGAATCGGGAACCATGGAATTTATGTTCGCCGAGCATAACCTGCCGCTGTTATTAAAGACCGTCCATGATTCTCAACGCTTGAATATGCCACCGGGAGTAGAACTGGTGTTGCGTATGCCCGAAAGTGATAAGAAATATCTCACGACAGATAATGTACGCTTGCAGCAAGTCGTGAATAATCTGATAAATAACGCTGCTAAATTTACGAGTAGCGGTTTCATTACTTTCGGCTATGAAGACGATGAGGTTCCCGGCTACACCCGCATCTTTGTGGAGGATACCGGAGTCGGTATTTCTGAAGAAGGTATCCGTCATATATTCGAACGATTCTATAAAGTCGATAATTTCACCCAAGGAGCAGGTTTGGGATTAAGTATTTGTCAGACCATCATCGAACGTCTGAATGGTACCATCTCCGTCACCTCCGAAGTAGGTAAAGGCACTCGTTTCACTGTGCGCCTTCCTAACTACTGCGAATAATCGAACGTTCACTTTTGGGCATAGTGTCCGAAAATGGACACTTTTCTTATTTTCTAATCTGTTGATAATAAAAACTTTACTTTTTTGGCACATCGTTTGATTCTCTCATAGTGGAAAATACTGTGTATAATGAAAAAGAAAAGTATATTGTTTGCTCTTGCTGCCGTTTGCCTGCCGTTGGCATTGTCGGCACAGAAGGAAAGGGAAATAACCTTGAATGAAGCTATTGCTATGGCGCGTATTCAATCTGTTGACGCTGCTGTTGCCTTGAATGAATTGAAAACGGCCTATTGGGAATTTCGTACCTTTCGTGCTGATCTTCTGCCGGAAGTCAACTTGACCGGAACCCTGCCCAATTATAACAAATCGTATAGTTCCTATCAAAATTCGGACGGTTCTTACGGTTTCGTCCGTAATAACACATTGGGGCTTACCGGTGATCTTTCTATCGATCAAAACATCTGGCTTACCGGTGGTAAACTTTCGCTGACTTCCTCTCTCGACTATATCAAGCAATTGGGAGCCGGAGGAGACCGGCATTTTATGTCGGTTCCTGTCACATTACAACTTACACAACCCATCTTTGGAGTCAATAATATAAAGTGGAACAGACGCATCGAACCGGTTCGTTATGCCGAAGCGAAAGCAGCTTTTATCACTGCTACCGAAGAAGTGACGATGCGTGCCATCACTTATTACTTTAATCTTTTGTTGGCAAAAGAAAATCTTGGCACGGCGAAACAGAACCAGACAAACGCCGACCACCTTTATGAAGTAGCCCTTGCCAAACGCAAAATGGGGCAGATTTCCGAGAATGAACTCTTGCAGTTGAAACTCTCCGCTTTGAATGCGAAAGCAGCATTGACGGAAGCAGAGAGTGATCTCAATGCCAAGATGTTCCAGCTCCGTGCTTTTTTGGGAGTGGGAGAGGATGAAGTACTAAACCCGGTTCTTCCCGAAGCTGTGGATGGCCCGAGGATGGAGTACAATCAGGTGTTAAATAAAGCATTGGAACGTAATTCTTTTGCACAGAATATCCGTCGCCGCCAGTTGGAAGCCGATTATGAAGTAGCTACTGCACGCGGAAATTTGCGTAGTGTCGATTTGTTTGCAAGCGTAGGATATACGGGTGAGAACCGGAATTTTCCGGCCGTTTACAGGAACTTGCAGGACAATCAGATTGTTCAGGTAGGCGTTAAGATTCCGATTCTCGATTGGGGAAAACGCCGTGGGAAAGTCCGGGTAGCCAAGAGCAACCGGGATGTAGTGCTTTCAAAGATTCGTCAGGAACAGATAAACTTCAATCAGGACATTTTTCTGTTGGTGGAGCATTTCAATAATCAGGCACAACAGTTGGACATAGCCAAAGAAGCCGATGCGATAGCCCAGCAACGATATAAAACAAGTATTGAAACTTTCCTGATAGGTAAAATCAATACCTTGGATTTGAATGATGCACAGAACTCTAAAGATGATGCGAGACAGAAACATATTTCCGAACTTTATTATTATTGGTATTATTATTATCAGATTCGCAGTCTGACGCTATGGGATTTTCGTACCAATACCGAACTTGAAGCTGATTTTGATGAAATCATCCGGCAATAAAAAGGCTAGGAAAAAGCTTTTGAATCTTATGGAGGAACTTGCAGTAAATAGTATTATTTTCTCTTCCGTTCTTGCTTTTTACGAATTAATTTCGTATCTTAAGAGTTTTAATCCTTTCGGAGACAGGTGGTCATCTTATAGAGTGACAATAGTCATCTTATAAGATGATATTTATCACTCTATAAGGTGACTTTTGTCCCATTATAACTGGATAATTACTCGACTGCATAAACAATTATAAATTACTGTACTGAAAATCTTTATTTAGTGCAGTGGAAAATCTTAAATACAATAATAAGAAAACAGCTTTATTACGTAACTTGTATTATTGAAGCGTGCATTCCGTGATTTATATATCAATCATTTGGTAGCAAACTATTTATTAGTACCTTTGGAGTGTGAGACAAAGTTGTTAATTGACTGGGCAAAACTCAAATATAACTATGATTCTGATAATTGACGATGACAGCGCAGTGCGTTCTTCGCTTAGCTTCATGTTGAAGCGGGCAGGATATGAAGTACAGACCGTTCCCGGTCCACGGGAAGCTATGGAAGTGGTACGTTCCGTAGCTCCGGATTTAATCCTGATGGATATGAACTTCACTCTTTCTACAACGGGTGAGGAGGGTTTGACCCTACTCAAACAAGTAAAAATATTCCGTCCCGAAACACCGGTGATATTGATGACTGCTTGGGGAAGTATCCAACTTGCTGTACAAGGAATGCAGGCGGGAGCTTTTGATTTCATAACGAAGCCCTGGAATAATGCCGCCTTGTTGCAACGCATTGAAACGGCACTCCAACTTTCGGGCACTCCACAGGAACCAACGCAGGAACAGAGCGATTCTTTCGACCGCAGCCACATCATCGGGCGTAGCCAGGGATTGATGGATGTGTTGAATACGATTGCCCGCATAGCAAAGACCAATGCCTCTGTCCTCATTACAGGGGAAAGCGGAACAGGTAAGGAATTGATAGCCGAGGCCATTCATATCAACAGTCAGCGTGCCAAACATCCCTTTGTGAAAGTGAATCTTGGAGGTATTTCTCAAAGCCTGTTCGAAAGTGAAATGTTCGGGCACAAGAAAGGAGCTTTTACCGATGCTTCCGCAGACCGTATCGGACGTTTCGAAATGGCAAACAAAGGGACGATTTTCCTGGATGAAATAGGTGATCTCGATCCTTCGTGCCAGGTGAAGTTACTGCGTGTATTGCAGGATCAGACATTTGAAGTGCTCGGCGACAGCCGTCCGCGCAAGACGGATATCCGGGTAGTATCAGCCACCAATGCCGATTTGCGCAAAATGGTGGGCGAACGTATTTTTCGTGAAGACCTCTTCTATCGTATCAATCTGATAACAGTGAAACTGCCGGCCTTGCGCGAACGTCGCGAAGATATTCCTTTGCTGGCACGTCATTTTGCCGACCGTCAGGCGGTAACCAACGGATTGCCCCGTACAGAGTTCTCTGCCGATGCCCTGCAATTCTTGAGCCGTTTGCCCTATCCGGGGAATATTCGTGAATTGAAGAACTTGGTGGAACGTACCATTCTGGTAAGTGGTAAACCGCTGCTTGATGCTTCCGACTTTGATGCGCAGTATATTCGCCACGATGACGCAAGAGTAACCGAAGGCGCAGCTCTGGCCGGTATGACTTTGGATGAAATAGAGCGCCAGACCATTCTCCAGGCGTTGGACCGTTACAAAGGAAATTTGAGTCAGGTAGCTACGGCATTGGGTATCAGCCGTGCAGCGCTCTATCGCCGTCTCGAAAAATATAATATAACAATGTGATAGATTTAGGCACGTGCCTAATAATATTAAGATTAACCGTAACCACAGATAACGTGCGTATAAAAGGATTCTTTTACATACTAGTCTTTCTGCTGCTGGCATTAGGTAGTGTATTGCTGTTCCTTTCCAGTCAACTGAATACAATCTTTTTCTACATAGGGGAGGGGCTGATACTTTTCATCCTCATTTATCTGACCTTTTTCTATCGTAAGATCGTGAAGCCGTTGAATACAATCGGAAGCGGTATGGAATTGTTGCGTGAGCAGGATTTCAGTAGCCGCCTTAGTCCTGTAGGCCAATATGAGGCCGATCGTGTGGTGAATATCTTCAACCGCATGATGGAACAGCTCAAGAATGAACGTCTCCGCCTGCGTGAACAGAATAATTTTCTTGATTTGCTGATTAAAGCTTCTCCGATGGGAGTGATTATAACTTCCCTTGATGAAGACCTTTCGGAATTGAATCCGATGGCTTTGAAAATGCTGGGTGTTCGTTTGGAAGACGTACAAGGCAAGAAGATGAAAGAGATTGATTCTCCGTTAGCGGTGGAATTGGCTAACCTCCCGAAAGGAGAGAAGGTAACCGTCCGTCTGAACGACTCGAATATCTACCGGTGTACTCATTCTTCTTTCATTGATCGTGGATTTCAGCATCCCTTCTACTTGGTAGAAACCCTCACCGACGAAGTGATGAAAGCGGAAAAGAAAGCATACGAGAAAGTGATTCGCATGATTGCCCACGAAGTGAACAACACGACTGCCGGCATTACTTCCACACTGGATACGGTAGAACAAGCCCTTTCCAGCGAAGAAGGAATGGAAGACATCTGCGACGTGATGCGTGTATGTACCGACCGTTGTTTCTCGATGAGTCGTTTCATCACCCGTTTTGCCGATGTGGTGAAAATCCCCGAACCGACACTTTCTTCTGTTAATCTGAATGATTTGGTTTTCACCTGCAAGCGGTTTATGGAAGGAATGTGTAATGACCGTCGCATTACACTCCGCATGGAAATAGACGAAAGTGTGAAAGATGTGATGCTGGATGCCGCTTTGTTTGAGCAAGTACTCGTAAATATCATCAAAAATGCAGCGGAAAGCATTGAAGCCGATGGGGAAATAATAGTCCGCACCCTCGCTCCGGCCACTGTTGAAGTGATAGATAACGGTCAGGGAATCAGCAAAGAAACAGAAGCTAAACTGTTCAGTCCTTTCTTCTCTACCAAACCGAACGGTCAGGGAATCGGACTCATCTTTATTCGCGAAGTACTGATGCGTCATGGGTGCACATTCTCTTTGCGAACCTATGCCGACGGACTGACCCGATTTCGTATTACTTTCCCCTAATTGTGTCAAATAAGAACATTTCTTCCGTCAAATAGACCTTTTTTTGTCTTGAAATCACTCCTACCTTTGCCCCGCTCAATTCAATAGGATTTAAGGTATGAGATTAATGAAAAAAGGCACATTGACGCTCTTTCTTTTATTGGCTATCAGTATTCCGCTCAGTGCGCAGTATGTGGTACAAGGGGTGGTGACTGATTCTCTGACCAAAGAACCTTTGCCTTATGCATCTGTACGCTTAAAAGACACGACCGAAGGAACTACTACCGGAAGCGACGGACGCTTTTACTTCAAAACCCACCGCTCCGAAGCAGTACTTGTAATCTCTGTAATCGGTTATAATGACTATATCCGCACCATTCGCCCTGCCCGTAATGCATCCTATAAAGTAGCACTTGCGCCTACCGAATACGCGCTTGGTGAAGTGGTAGTCAAACCCAAACGTGAACACTACCGGAAGAAAGATAATCCTGCCGTAGAATTTGTCCGCCGTATGATTGAAAGCCGTGACAACTACTCTCCCTACGAGAAAGACTTCTGGCAACGCGAACGTTATGAAAAGACCACCTTTGCGTTGAATAACTTCGATGAAGAGAAACAGAAAAAATGGCTATATCGTAAATTTGATTTCCTGACAGAATATGTAGATACTTCTGCCGTTACCGGTAAACCGATTCTGACGGTATCAGCCCGTGAACTGCTTGCCACAGACTATTACCGGAAATCTCCCCGTTCCGAGAAGCAATGGGTGAAAGGACGCAAACAGGCCGGTGTTGATGAATTTCTCTCTAAACAAGGGATGCAGGCAGCCATCAATGAAGTCTTTAAAGACGTCGACATTTACGAAAACAACATTTCCCTGTTTACAAATAAGTTTGTCAGTCCCTTGTCCCGTATCGGCACAGGCTTTTATAAATATTACCTGATGGACACGTTGCAGATTGCCGGAGAGCCTTGTGCAGACCTTGCTTTCACGCCTTTTAATTCCGAGTCTTTCGGTTTCAACGGACACCTGTATGTGACGCTCGACTCTACTTACTTTGTTAAACGTGCCGTATTCAACTTTTCCAAAAAGATAAACCTGAACTTTGTAGACTACATGTTGCTCGAACAGGAATTTAAGCGCGCTGAAGACGGCACACGTCTGCTCGATCATGAAAGTATCACTGTTGAGTTTAAACTGACCGAAGGACAGGACGGTATTTTTGCCCGCCGTGTAGCGGATTACAGCAACTACACCTTTACGCCGACTGCCGAAGCCGACAAAGCCTTCACCAAACCCGAACGTATTATTGAAGAGACGGAAGCCCTGTCGCGTCCCGAAACATTCTGGGCGGAGAATCGTCCGCAAGCCGCTATCTCCCAGCAGGAAAACTCGGTAGACCGCCTGATGACACAATTACGCAGTTATCCGGTATATTACTGGACGGAGAAAGTACTCTCCATTCTCTTTACGGGATATATTCCTACCTCCAAAGAAGCGCCGCTTTTCTATATCGGCCCGATGAATGCCACTATCAGCGGTAACACATTGGAAGGTCCCCGTATCCGTGCCGGAGGTATGACTACCGCCTGGCTCAATCCGCACCTGTTTGGCAAAGGATATGTGGCTTACGGGTTTAAAGATGAAAGAGTGAAAGGATTGGCGGAACTGGAATATTCTTTCAAGAAGAAGAAAGAATACGCCAACGAATTTCCCATCCATTCATTGAAATTGCGTTACGAATCAGATGTGAACCAGTACGGACAAAATTACCTGTATACAAGCAAAGACAATGTGTTTCTGGCCTTGAAACGTGAGAAGGACGACCGTATCGGCTATTTCCGGCAGGCGGAGATGACCTATACCAATGAGTTTTATTCCGGCTTTTCTTTCCAGTTGACAGCACGTACACGGAAAGATGAGTCCTCCTACCTGATTCCTTTTTTAAAGAAAGAAGGAGATACCTACACCCCGGTAAAAGATTTCTCTATCAGTGCCGCAGAGTTGAAGTTGCGTTATGCTCCAAATGAGAAATTCTTCCAGACCCAATGGAACCGTTTTCCCGTATCGTTGGATGCACCGGTGTTTACCTTGTCGCATACCATTGCCGGAAAAGGAGTGTTGGGCAGCGATTACACTTACAATCATACCGAAGCCGGTATTCAGAAACGCTTCTGGTTTTCCGCGTTCGGCTATACGGACGTTATACTAAAAGCAGGTAAAGTGTGGGATAAAGTACCTTTTCCGTTGCTTATCATGCCTAATGCCAACCTTTCTTATACCATCCAACCGGAATCTTACTCGTTGATGAATGCGATGGAGTTTATGAACGATGAATATTTCTCGTGGGATGTTACTTATTTCCTCAACGGATGGCTGTTCAACCGGGTACCGTTGTTGAAAAAACTTAAATGGAGAGAAATAGTTTCCTGTCGTGGATTATATGGACATTTGAGCGATAAAAACAACCCGGCTTTGAGCGACGGTTTGTTCGCTTTTCCGATAGAGAACACACAAACAATGGGAAAAACACCTTATGTGGAGGCGGGTGTCGGTATTGAAAACATTTTCAAGGTGTTACGTTTGGACTATATCTGGAGGCTCACTTATCGTGATTCGCCCGGGATTGACAGATCAGGCTTGAGAATAAGTCTCCACATGACCTTTTAAAAGTTAAATCCTGCTAATTGCAATGTTTATATGACAAATAAAGACCGTATTAGTAATTAATTAATCTTATTTTTGCATCAATTTTAGTTTAATTTTAATAGAATAGAAATGAAACAAGAAATTAAACCCGCTACCGGGCGTCTTGGCGTACTGGTAGTTGGAGTGGGTGGTGCGGTAGCTACCACGATGATTGTAGGTACACTAGCCTCTCGCAAGGGACTGGCAAAACCGATAGGATCTATTACACAGTTAGCCACAATGCGCATGGAGAACAACGAAGAAAAACTCATCAAGGACGTTGTGCCTTTGACGAATTTGGAAGACATTGTTTTCGGAGGATGGGATATTTTCCCGGACAACGCATACGAAGCTGCTATGTACGCCGAGGTTTTGAAAGAAAAAGACCTGAATGGAGTAAAAGAAGAGTTGGAAGCTATCAAACCGATGCCGGCTGCTTTCGATCACAACTGGGCAAAACGTCTGAACGGTACACACGTGAAGAAGGCCGCTACCCGTTGGGAAATGGTAGAACAACTTCGTCAGGATATCCGCGACTTCAAGGCTGCTAACAACTGCGAACGCGTAGTGGTGCTTTGGGCTGCAAGTACTGAAATTTACATTCCGCTGTCTGACGAACACATGTCACTCGCTGCTTTAGAGAAAGCAATGAAGGAAAACAATACAGACGTGATTTCTCCGAGTATGTGTTACGCGTATGCTGCGATTGCAGAAGACGCTCCGTTCGTAATGGGTGCTCCTAACTTGTGTGTGGATACTCCTGCTATGTGGGAATTCTCTAAACAAAAGAATGTACCTATCTCCGGTAAAGACTTCAAGAGTGGTCAGACATTGATGAAAACCGTATTGGCTCCGATGTTCAAAACCCGTATGCTGGGTGTGAACGGTTGGTTCTCTACCAATATCCTCGGTAACCGCGACGGTGAAGTGCTTGATGATCCGGACAACTTCAAGACAAAAGAAGTCAGCAAGCTGTCTGTAATCGACACTATCTTCGAACCAGAAAAATATCCGGATCTCTACGGAGATGTTTATCATAAAGTACGTATCAACTACTATCCTCCCCGCAAAGACAACAAAGAAGCATGGGACAACATCGACATCTTCGGATGGATGGGCTACCCGATGGAAATCAAGGTGAACTTCCTTTGCCGCGACTCTATCCTTGCAGCTCCTATCGCTCTTGACCTTGTGTTGTTCAGCGACTTGGCAATGCGTGCAGGTATGTGTGGCATCCAGACTTGGTTGTCATTCTTCTGCAAGAGCCCGATGCACGATTTCGAACATCAGCCCGAACACGACTTGTTTACACAATGGAGAATGGTAAAACAGACATTGCGTAACATGATTGGTGAAAAAGAACCTGATTACTTAGCTTAATCAGTAACCCCAAATAATAAGTTGAGATTGAGATTTACCATCCTATAAAGACTGGTGGATGCTCAACCTCAACTTTTACTTTTTTATTGTACAAATTCCCCATTCGTTGGGGGACTCGTGACACAACCGACTCGTAGTTTGTAATTAGTAATTAGTAATAAATGAAGCGTCCTCCCTTTCTACCTGTTTTTATAGGCACGGGCTTTGGCTCCGGTTTTTCTCCTTTTGCTCCCGGCACGGCTGGGGCGTTACTGGCTTCTATCATTTGGATTGCACTTTATTTTCTCCTTCCTTTCTCTTGGGTATTATGGCTGACTGCCGCTTTGGTGATTGTATTTACATTCGCCGGCATTTGGGCTGCCGATAAGCTGGAGACTTATTGGGGAGAAGATCCTTCGCGTGTGGTAGTAGATGAGATGGTGGGAGTGTGGATACCGTTGTTGGCTGTTCCCAATGATGACAAATGGTTTTGGTACGTGATTGCGGCTTTTGCCTTGTTCCGCATCTTTGATATAGCCAAACCGTTGGGCATACGTCGTATGGAAAGCCTGAAAGGTGGGGTAGGGGTCATGATGGACGATGTTTTGGCGGGAGTGTATAGTTTTATATTGTTAGTGGGAGCGAGATGGGTGATTGGCTGAAAAAAGTTGCACGGATGATTTCCCAGAAAGGCGGCATCTTCATGTTCTTGAGGGCGCAGCTTTCTGCTCAAATGGCAACTATTGCAGACTTTCTCGTTACGATTCTTCTAGTCAGGCTGTTTGATGTCTACTATGTATATGCTACCTTGGCGGGGGCTATCTATGGAGGAATCGTTAATTGCGTTATCAACTATAAATGGACTTTTAAATCGAAAGGAAAGAAAACACACGTTGCCGTAAAATTTGTCCTTGTATGGATTTGCAGCGTTTGGTTAAACACGTGGGGCACGTATGCACTGACGGAATCATTAGCGAAGATTCCCTGGGTACGCGACACGCTTAGCCTGTATTTCGGAGATTTTTTCATTATTCCTAAAGTGGTAGTGGCAGTCATCGTGGCACTGTTCTGGAACTATAATATGCAACGCTTTTTTGTTTACCGGAATATAGATATAAGAAGTTTGTTCGGAAAAAGAAACTGAAAAACGGATTGAAAAGACTGATGAGAAAACGAAAGAATTAGATATATACAGATTGAGAAAACAGAAGATTTAGATAAAAATAGCTATAAACAGATTTAAACAGATGAATTACAGAGATTATTTACAACAGTTGATTTATAAGATTATCAATCCCCTGATACGCGGAATGATTAAAATAGGAATCACTCCTAACTTTATCACCACTACCGGATTTATCCTGAATGTAGTAGCGGCAGGTATGTTTGTATATGCCGGCATATATGGCGGACAGAACGATTTGGCCATTATCGGCTGGGCAGGAGGTGTGATTTTGTTTGCCGGACTGTTCGATATGATGGACGGACGTGTAGCTCGCCTAGGCAACATGAGTTCCAAGTTCGGTGCGCTTTACGATTCAGTACTCGACCGTTACAGTGAATTGATGACTTTCTTTGGTATCTGTTACTATTTATCAATGAAAGATTATTTCCTTTATGCACTCATTGCATTTGTGGCACTAATCGGCTCACTGATGGTAAGCTACGTGCGTGCCCGTGCCGAAGGCTTAGGAATTGAATGTAAAGTCGGATTCATGCAACGTCCGGAACGCGTAGTGCTGACCAGTCTCGGAGCTTTGTTCTGTGGCGTTTTCAAAGATATCACCGTTTTCGAACCAATCCTGATTATGATTGTTCCTCTGGCTTTTGTTGCCCTGTTTGCCAATATCACGGCATTTGCTCGTGTGAGACATTGTTACAAAGCGATGAAAGAATGAATTAATTTACTGTTGGACGATTTACTATTTACATCGTACATCCTAAATAGTACATCGTAAATAGTCTAATAGTAAATAGTCTAGTTGTCTAATCAAAACATTATAATGATAAAGAATATTCAAATGCCGTCGAAGAGAGAAGCCCTGACTGTGACAGTCATTATGGCTCTTTTCCTTTTGCTGACAAGTATCTTCATCGGGCTTCGTTCCGAGCACCTGTTAATGGCGGTACTCTATTTAGTTTTATTTTTTGCCGGATTACCTACTCGTAAGTTGGCTGTGGCCCTGTTACCTTTCGCCATTTTTGGAATCTCGTATGACTGGATGCGTATTTGCCCCAACTACGAAGTGAACCCGATTGATGTGCCCGGACTGTATAATCTCGAAAAGTCTCTTTTCGGAGTAATGGATAATGGTCTTCTGGTTACTCCTTGCGAATACTTCGCTGCACACAACTGGCCGATAGCGGACGTTTTTGCCGGAATCTTCTACCTTTGTTGGGTTCCCGTTCCCATCCTGTTCGGTCTTTGCCTGTATTTCAAGAAGGAAAGAAAAACCTACCTTCGCTTTGCGTTAGTATTCTTGTTTGTCAATTTGATTGGTTTTGCCGGTTATTATATTCATCCGGCCGCTCCGCCTTGGTATGCCATCAACTACGGTTTCGAACCGATATTAAACACACCGGGTAATGTTGCAGGATTGGGACGCTTTGATGCATTCTTCGGAGTAACCATCTTTGATTCTATCTACGGGCGTAATGCTAATGTTTTTGCGGCAGTGCCTTCACTGCACGCGGCCTATATGGTAGTTGCATTGGTGTATGCCATTATTGGTAAATGCAGGTGGTATGTGGTTACTCTTTTCTCTATTATCATGGTCGGCATTTGGGGAACAGCTATTTATTCATGCCATCATTATATCATTGATGTATTACTTGGCATCTCTTGCGCGTTAATCGGTTGGCTGGTATTCGAATACATATTGATGAGAATCCCGGCGTTCAAAAGATTCTTCGAAAGATATTATACGTATATAAAGTAAGATTATATGTGAATAAAGTGAGATATATACTCATACAAAAAGCAAGTATATACTCATACAAAAAGCAAGTATATACTCATATAAAAGCAGATATATACCCATATAAAAAATAGATATAAGTCTCACAAATAGTGAAGAACAAGTACCGTAATATATTTCTCGCTTTTGGTATCATTACCGTTCTGATAATGATATTCACTTTTGATATGGATTATCAGGAGCTTTGGCTGAATTTGAAGCGTGCAGGGGTATATTTACCTTTGGTTTTGTTGCTATGGCTGTTTGTCTACCTTATTAATACAGTATCGTGGTACATCATCATCCGTAGTGGTGGTAAGACGGGGTTTTCATTTGTCCGGCTCTACAAATTCACAGTAACAGGTTTTGCGCTTAATTACGTGACTCCTGTTGGGCTGATGGGAGGCGAACCATATCGCATTATGGAGCTGAAACCCTATATAGGAATAGAACGCGCCACCTCTTCCGTGATTCTTTATGTGATGATGCATATCTTTTCCCACTTTTGCTTTTGGTTAAGTTCAGTGTTGCTTTACGTTTGTCTCTATCCGGTGGGGTGGATGATGGGGATAATCTTAGGAGCTATTACTGTCTTTTGCTTGCTGATTGTTATTCTTTTTATGAAAGGCTATCGGCAGGGGATGGCTGTGGCTTTTGTCCGTATGGGTGGTCGTATTCCTTTTCTGAAAAAGAAAGTATTTCATTTTGCAAACGCGCATAAAGAGAAGTTGGAGAATATAGACAAACAAATTGCCCTTCTCCACCAACAAAAGAAACAAACCTTTTATAGCGCCCTCTTACTGGAATATACCGCCCGTGTAGTCAGTTGTCTTGAAATATGGCTGATACTGAACGTGCTGACCACCCATGTCAGCTTTGCCGACTGCTGCCTGATTGCGGCTTTCTCTTCTTTACTTGCTAATCTGCTGTTTTTCCTGCCTATGCAATTGGGAGGTCGTGAAGGTGGCTTTGCCCTCGCCGTAGGCGGCCTTTCCCTTTCCGGAGCTTACGGAGTCTATGCCGCTTTGATTACCCGTGTACGCGAAATGGTCTGGATTGTAATCGGACTTGTACTAATGAAAGTAGGAAATTTTAAACAATCAAAAGAAAGATATTCTGCTTAAATTTATAACTTTGTCTGATCTATAAAGACTCTTATGAAGGGCTCTATAAAAGAACTTATAGAAAAACTTGTCAAAGGAGTTCTATTTGGATCTATAGAAAAGACTGACGAAAAGACCTATAAAGAAAACGACAATGAATAATTTTATCTTTTACAGCCCTACTGAATTCGTGTTCGGTCGGGATACGGAAGCGCAGACCGGAGTGTTAGTACAGAAATACGGTGCACGCAAAATAATGATTGTTTATGGTGGCGGTTCCGTGATACGTAGCGGCTTGTTGGCCCGTGTTGAGAAATCATTGCAGGAAGTAGGTATTCCCTATTGCATGCTGGGTGGTGTACAGCCTAACCCGATAGACACGAAAGTGTATGAAGGAATCGACCTCTGCCGGAAAGAAAACGTAGACATGATGCTCGCCGTTGGTGGTGGCTCTGTGATTGATACGGCGAAAGCCATTGCAGCCGGAGTTCCTTACAACGGAGATTTCTGGGATTTCTACATCGGAAAAGCCATTGTGACGAAAGCATTGAAAGTAGCCGTTGTGTTAACGATTCCTGCTGCCGGAAGCGAAGGTTCCGGTAACACCGTCATCACGAAAGTCGATGGCTTACAGAAATTAAGCCTCCGTGCTCCCGGTGTACTACGTCCTGTTTTTGCCGTGATGAACCCCGAGCTGACCTACACACTTCCTCCTTTCCAAACCGCCTGCGGCATTGCCGATATGATGGCACACATCATGGAACGCTATTTCACCAACACGAAAGATGTAGAAATAGGCGATCGCCTGTGTGAAGGTACACTGCTTGCCATCATCAAAGAAGCAACCACCGTCATGAAAGAACCTGAAAACTACGGAGCCCGTGCCAATCTGATGTGGTGCGGAACGATCGCCCACAATGGAACCTGTGGTGTAGGTTGTGAAGAGGACTGGGCTTCCCACTTCCTCGAACATGAAATCAGCGCCATCTATAACGTGATTCATGGTGCCGGACTCTCCGTAATCTTCCCTGCCTGGATGACATGGATGACAGAACACAATGTGGATAAGATAGCCCAATACGCCATCCGAGTGTGGGGAGTGGCAGAATCAGACGATAAAAAGGCGGTAGCCCTTGAAGGAATTTCCCGTCTGAAATCCTTCTTTACTTCCATCGGCCTGCCTGTGACCTTCAAAGAACTTGGCATTGAGAATCCCGACATCGACCGCCTTGCAGATAGTCTGCACCGGAATAAAGGTGAATTGGTAGGCAACTATGTCAAATTAGCGAAACAGGACAGCAAAGAGATATACCGTCTGGCATTATAAAAAAACAGATATAACCGACAGCTGCATCATTTGCCTTTTGATAGAGGATAAATGATGCAGTTATTCTTTTTGCTATTGATTAATACCTAAACAGAAGCAAAAAGATTTTGCTTTAATTATATTTTGGTATAATAGTTGTGTAAAATACCTAAAATTCGTGATTGCTCCGTCTATTATATAAGAATACTTTTGCGGGTGTAATAACTATATATATCCGTTATGCAAAAGCTAAATTCCGGGGCTTTGAATAGAATCTTATTGTTTGTATACATTTTATCACTATCTACTAATGCAATAGCCCAAAACAAAAATAATTCAAAAGAGACATATCTTCTTCCTCCACACGGAAATTATGTTTATGGCCGGGTGATTGAGAAACTCTCTAAAGAACCGATGGTAGGAGTGACGATTCGTTTGGATGGTCATTCTACTGGTGTAATTACCGATATAAACGGTTGCTATGTATTGACCCTGCCCGAAAAAGGCGGTCTGGTTATCTATTCCTACATCGGTTTCGAAACCCGTAAAATCAAAGTCACTTCCCGGCAGAAAGTCAATGTGCAGATGGTAGAAGCTACCGAAAGTATTCAGGAAGTGATTGTAACCGGCTATAACTCCATACAGAAAGAAAGTTTCACAGGAAATACCACAAAGATAGAGAAAGAAGACCTGCTAAAAGTCAACCCGAACAACCTGATTTCGGCCATTCAGACTTTCGATCCCTCTTTCCGAATACAAGAGAATCTGGCAGCAGGTTCCGATCCCAATAGCCTGCCCCAATTCGTCTTGCGTGGTCAGACCGGTATTGGAGAAACGACACTCGGGCAGACCTCCACCTCCTCCATTTCGCGGGAAGTGCTAAGCGGTAATTCCAACCTGCCTATCTTTATCCTGGACGGCTTTGAAGTCGATGTAGAAAAGATATACGACCTCGATATGAATAGCATCCACAGCATCAATATCCTGAAAGATGCTGCCGCCACTGCCATGTACGGTTCACGTGCGGCCAACGGAGTAATTGTCATTGAACGGCGTGCGCCTGAAGCCGGAAAGTTCCGTGTACAGTATTCCGGAGTACTTTCTGCCGAACTGCCGGATTTATCCTCCTACAATCTGATGAACGCCCGTGAGAAGCTGGAAACCGAACGCCTGGCAGGACTATATGACAGCAACACCCCGGAAATAGACCCCTATACCAACGGTTACTACCAACGACTCAATAATGTACTGACAGGTGTCGATACCTATTGGCTTTCTCAAGGACTACGCACGGCTCTGAACCATAAGCACTCCATTTTCATAGACGGTGGAGAAAACGACGTGCGCTGGGGAGTGGAACTGGGATTCAGAGGAACGGAAGGAGTGATGAAACACTCTTCCCGTAAGAATGCCAATGCCGCTTTTTATGTAGACTACCGCATTGGCGGACTACAAATAAAGAACAAAGTGACCTACACTTATAACAAAAGTACAGATGTCCCCTTCAATTCATTCAGCGATTACTCCCATTTACTTCCTTATATGCGTCTGTATGATGAAAATGGCGATTATGTGCGCCGTCTCGAAAAGTTCGACGGGGCTAGCGGCACACAAGTAAATCCACTGTACGAAATCAACTTCTACAACAGCTTCGACCATTCCGGTTATGATGAAGTAACCGATGATCTTAGTCTGAATTGGCGTATCACCGACGGTCTGCGCCTGCGCGGTCAGTTCTCCGTCCTGATGAGAAATTCTACCGGTGATCTGTACAAAGATCCCGCATCGGCCAGTTATTCAGCCAGTACAGGCAACATCAATGGTGAAAAAACAGAATCCACACAAAAGAGAACAGTGATAGACGGAAGCCTGTCACTCATGTACAACAATACCTTCAAGGGACACAATCTCAATATCTGCTTGTCCTCCAACATGAGACAAATGCAGAGCACTGCTTCCGAAACACGTTACCGGGGATTTCCGGGTGGCGACCTTGTCTCTTCAAACTATGCGGCAGAAGTATACGGAAAGCCCAGCAGCTCCGATAATACCACCCGCTTGGTAGGAGCCTTGCTCACTTCCAACTACACCTATAACAATATCTATCTCGCCGACCTTACAGGACGTATCGACGGTTCTTCCGAATTCGGTTCCGATAAAAGATGGTCCATGTTCTGGTCAACAGGAGCAGGAATCAACATTCATAATTATGATTTTATGAAGTCGAATGAACTCTTTTCCATGTTGAAGTTCCGTGCCTCCTACGGACTGACCGGAAAGACCAACTTCTCCCTCTATTCGGCCAAAGATATGTATCAGCTGCAAACAGACAGCTGGTATCCCACAGGCTACGGTGTATTCCTCTATCAGATGGGAAATCCGAACCTGAAATGGGAACGTAAATACACCCTCGACTATGGAGTTGAAATCGGACTGTGGCACGATAAAATCTATCTGAAAGCCTCTGCCTACGACGAGCGTACCATCGACCTGATAACCGATTATACCATCCCTTCCTCTACCGGATTCACCTCCTACAAAGAAAACATGGGAAAGGTGAAAAACACCGGCGTCGAACTGGAACTGCGGGCACGACTTTACAGTGACAGAAACTGGCTCTTCCAGCTCTACGGCAGCTTTGCAAGAAACAAAAACACGATTATTGAAATCTCCCAGGCAATGCGCGACTATAATAAAAGAGTGGAAGAACTGTTCAGCGGATATAACCCCGAAAGCAGCTCCGATTCAAAATATGCTAAAACATACCTGAAATATTACGAAGGAGCCTCTCTGACCTCTATTTACGGGATGAAGTCATTGGGAATCAGCCCCACAAACGGCAAAGAAATCTACCTTCGCCGGAATGGTGACGTTACCGATGTATGGTCTGCCGACGAATGGACCATCATTGGCGATACAGCTCCCAAGGGACAAGGCTCATTCGGTTATACCCTGTCCTATAAACAGTTATCCATGTTTGCTTCTTTCCTCTATACTTTTGGTGGAGATGCTTACAACAATACCCTCGTCTCCTATGTAGAGAATGCCGACATTAAAAATGACAATGTAGATAAGCGGGTATTGCTCGACCGTTGGCAGAAACCGGGAGACATAACCACCATGAAAGATATTCGTGACCGTAATGTCACCACCGGCGCATCCTCGCGTTTTGTACAGAAAAACAATACCCTGCAATGGAGTTCATTGACAATGAGCTACAATTTCCGTCCCGAACAATTAAAGAAACTCCATCTGTCCGGCCTGCGTCTTTCGTTCACGATGAACGACCTGTTCTATTGGTCTACCATCCGTCAGGAGCGGGGACTCGATTATCCTTATTCGCGTTCATTCAATCTGACTACTAACATCATATTCTAACCATACAAATGAAGAAACTAATCAGTCATATACTAATAACCCTGACAGGAATGTTAGTCGTTTCCTGCAATGCCTGGCTGGACGTAACACCAGAAAATGCGATAGCCGACGACGATCTGTTTTCCACCGGTTTCGGCTACCGGAATGCCCTGAATGGTATCTACACCAATCTGGCGTCCGACGAACTTTACGGTAAGCAACTAAGCTGGGGATTCCTTAGTGCCATCTCCCAGCAATACAATCAAAAGGCCGGAACCATCTCTCCGATGTATGCCGACGCTTCCGAACTTATCTATAACACGGTCGACACCGAACCCGTCGTGACAGCTATCTGGGAAAAAGGCTATAAAGTGATAGCCAACCTGAACAAGCTCATCGAGAACATCCGGCCCACGGATATCTCTTTGTTCGAATACGGAGAAGAAGAGAAAAACCTCATTTACGCCGAAGCCTTGTCATTAAGAGCCATGATGCATTTTGACCTGCTTCGCTTGTTTGCTCCTGCAACAGCAACCAATCCTTCGGGCTCCTATCTTCCTTACCGCGATAAATACGAAGCCGCAGTGGTAGAAAAATGTACCGTTACCGATTTTATCGAGAAAGTCCTGAAAGACCTGCTCGAAGCGGAAGACATTCTGCGTAAGTTTGACACCGAATACCATCCCGAAGCGATGTACGCTTCACAAATGTACGAACCTACTCCCGAATGGAATGCCCGCTACCGCTTCAACTCCGGTTCCTATATAGACGATATGGGAGCATTCTTCTGGTATCGTGGCATCCGCTTCAACTATCTGGCATTGCTGGGGTTGAAAGCCCGTGTCTGCATCTATGCCGGTCCTGCCTATTACAAGAATGCCGAGACAGCCGCCAAAGAACTTTACAACACCTATTATCAGCAGAAACGGTGGATAGGCTTTACAGAAGGAGAGAACATTACCTGCAATCTCAATTCCCGATATACAAAAGTCTCCCACGACATATTGTTCGGCTTGTACAAGAAACAGCTGGCTACGGATTATGAACAGGCCGTATGGGGCTCTTCCTCTTCTTCGTCAACCACCCGTTTGCCGTTGGCAAATATCCCTTCCCTGTTTGCTTCGGACAACACGGGTGTATATACCGACTATCGGCTCACCTACCTGATCGGGACTACTAATGAAACCCAGTCGAAGTATTACACACTGAAGTATAACCCTTCCGTAGAATCAGTAGTAGAAGCAATGGAGAATCCGATGATACCAGTGATCCGGTTCAGTGAAATCTGTCATATCCTGGCGGAGATCAGTAGCTATAATGGCAAGATAACCGAAGGAATCAACTACCTCGAAACAGTTCGAAAAGCCCGTGGAGCTGAACGTACCCTTAGTCTGACAGTCAGCACCCGTGAACAACTGGATGCCGAAATACTGCTCGATATACGGAAAGAAATGATAGGCGAAGGTGGAACCTTCTACACCTACAAACGAATGAACCTCTCCACCGTGCCCGATTCCGACGAGGAAGGAGAAATCAACATGACAGGTTCCTATGTACTTCCATTGCCTACCAGTGAAACAACCAACTAATGCCCGGATAAGATGAAACGAATATTGACATATACCACCTTCTGCCTGCTGCTCGTTTTCGCCTCCTGCAGCGAAGAGCAACTGGAAGTTTATCATGGAGACAACTACGTCTATTTCACTTACATGAACGATAAGTCTCCCCAGAAAATAACATTCAATTTTGCCACGGATGCACCCTTGCTTCGGGAAGGAATCGTGAAAGTGAAAATGACACTTCTTGGCTACCTGCTCGAAGAAAATGCCACCTGTGATATTTCCGCAGTGGGAGAGAAGAGCACCGCCCGTTCCGGCATCGATTATGCCCCTTTGACTTCCGGCATCTTCCATAGCGGACTGGCAGAAGATACCTACGAAGTTACCGTCTATCGTAATGAAGCACTGCTCAACACAGAATATACACTTACCCTTTCGCTGGATGCAGTGGAAAACTGTCTGGTAGGCCCGGCAGAATATCAATACGTCACGATTCAAGTGACCGACCGGATTTCCTGCCCTGTGTGGTGGAGCCAGAGTTCAGCGGCCAATCTGGGAGTATACTCGGATATGAAATACCGTGTTTTTATCATTTTCATGGATGGCGAGATACTCGAATCATTGGATAAATACACCGGCATTGAGTTTGTCAATCTGATAGCCGACTTCAAGGCTTGGTGGAAAGACCAGTGGCAGCAAGGCAATTACCAATATTATGATACAGATGGAGTGACACCGCTGTATGAAACCATTCTCGATAACTGACAATAAACTATGAAGCGAAAAACAATACTATTCATTTCAATCCTGCAGCTTCTCGTGATAACCGGCTGTTATGACGATTTGGGAAACTATGCCTATACAAACTCTACCAAAGTCTCTTTTGTGAACTCCGCTTCGTCGGACTACACATTTATGGTAGGCGACCTTTTCGAGATGGATGCTCCCGTCAACTTCTCAACCGACATCGGAAACGTAGACGAACTTTTCACCGTCCAATGGTACTTGAACCGTGAACTGATCTACACTGGCTATCATCTGAAATACCAGTTCGAGAAAGGCGGGACATACGAACTGATACTGAAAGTAATCAATAAGGAAACGAACGAAACGTATATCAGCAATAAATACACCCTGACGGGAAAGAATAGTTTCGACTGGGGCTGGATGATTCTCTCCGATAAGGGAGACGGAAAATCTGCCTTGTCTTTCATCAATCCGGCTTTTCGGGTGACGCACAATGTGGAGAGCACCATCGAAGGTGGTTTAGGTACAGATCCGCAGGGAATCTACTACTATTATGTATTAGGCTCTATCTCCGGTTCCTACGTTTCGGGCTTACCGAAAGTCCTGATAAATCAGGGCAGTGGAAGTGTCACGCTGGACGGTAATTCGTTGCAAAAGGATATGTGGCTTGCCGACGAATTCGAGAACCGTAAAGAACCGGATGACTTGAAGATAATGGACTTCGCTTTCAAAGAAGAATATTACGTGATTTGTTCCGAACAGGGAGAAGTATATATCCGTACCGTAGGCAGTGACAATAAAGCGATTCCTTATTACGGGAAGTACGGTGCCATGCCGTATGAGTTTGAGGGAGGCAGCCGCATCACTTGCTTCGCACCGTTCCACAATGTCACTTATTGGTGTGCCGATGAAGAACGTTGCATCTTGTATGATGAGCAGAATGCCCGTTTCATCGGTATTGCACATTATTCACAATGGGGAGCAGTTTATACTCCCGCCATTGTCTACTTCAAAACATACGATCAGGATTTGGAAGTCCCCTCCGGAGTGTTGCGGGTGAACGATATGGGAGCGGGAACCCGCTGCCTTGCCATAGGTGCTTACGAAAAAATAGATGTTGCCTCCAATGGCGGATTGACTTTCTGGGCAAACTATGTGTCATTGATCGACGTACAGGGAACCGGGAATTATAATCTGCATGAGTTTGCTGTGAAAGGAATGGATAATAACTCCCACCTTATCACCGGTACAGACCAATACGGATTCAGTGGCGGCTCTTTATTGACTCCGCAAAGCATTATCAAGATGTCCTCCAACTTTGAGAAGAATCCCTATTTCTACTTTACCGATGGAGATAAGAACCTCTATGTGTACAGTATGCAGATGCGCAATCACGTATTGGCTTACACAGCGGACAGCCGTATCACCGGCATCAGCGGAAGCCCCATCGTTTGCGAGTTCTATGGCTACGGAGGGAATAGCACTGATCCTAACTTCCGGCTGGCGCTTTCGCAGGAAAATGGAAATATCACCGTCATTGACGTAAACAAGAGCCAGATGGTACGCCTTTTCGAAGGTTTTTCACCCGATCTGAAGTTACAGACTTTCACCGGTTTTGGCAATGTGAAAGGGATGGTGTGGTGCACGAACTATGAAGGAGAATATTAGAAAAAGAAAATAACCTATCAGTAAATAATTAATCATTTAAAACGAGAAAAGTATGAAAAATAGACTGTTTTATTTTGCCACTTGTGTGGCTTTGGCGTTGTCTTCAGTAAGTTGCAGCAGCGATGATGATGGTGAAGAAGATATAGACATTCCTGTAGTAGGAAAAATAGCTGTTTCCGGTGCCTATAATGTGTACTCTCATGGAAGCCAGGGATGGATTGAAGCGGACAAGATAGGAATATACGTATTGTCTGACGGCAAACCGCAGGAAAACTTGCCGTATGCTCCGTCGGAAGTAGCCAAAGCTACTATGATGGAATATGAGGGCAAGACCTACATCACCTATGACAAAGAGGATTATGTGACCGATGAGGTGACTTTGAATCCTTCTTCCGAACTGTCTGCAGGATTTAAAAGTGGCGATCACACGATTTATGCATATACCCCTTATAGTGCAGCTTCACAAGATTACAAAACGGTAGCCTTGCCAAACATTTCAGTGCAGGAATACTATGCATCCGAATTTATGCCTAATCGTAAATATAGCTTTGCATACGCTTCGGCCACCACTTCCAGTTATTCGGCAGCTACGGTTACTTTGGGAGAATTCAAATCTTTGTTTTCACAGCTCACCTTGCCCGCACTGGAATGTCCCGATGCTTTAGCTGGAAAAACCTGCACTAAAATTGTGGTAACCTGCGACGAACATCCCCTGTCTTATGCAGACGGAGCTACCGTTAATCTGGCCACCGGTGAAATCAGTGGTACTCCTTTGAACAGCGTCACTTATAACATTCCCGACGGCCTGGTGGTAAATGCCGGATTTCCGGCTTTCGGGCTTCCGGCCTCACTGGAAACTGCTTACATGATGGTTGCCGTTCCCTTTGAAGAGGGGATGAATTATACCTATAAATTTACGCTGACAATTGGCGGACAGGAATATACGACTTCAGGCAAACCTAAAACAGGTTTCTGGTCGACGGATAATAACCTGAATATGAAAGATATTGCCGGTATCGAATAATTATTATCTTTGTATCTGTATATAAATATTAAAAAAGAAAGCATGAAGAAATTAGTTTCAATTCTGATGATTCTGGCAATGATTATCCCATTGGCCGGAGCACAATCGACGGACATCTTCAAGAAAAAGAAGAAAAAGAAGAGCAAGACGGAAGCGGTGGATAAAGCCAAGGCTGACTCCATTGCCAAGAGTAAGAAAGATGCTCTGCAACCTTACGCAAAAGTAATCACCGGCAAAGCCAAAACAATGGATGGCTTTTTTAAAGTGCATTACGTAGATGGTAAATATTTCTTCGAAATAGCCGACTCTCTTTTCGGACGTGATATTTTGATTGTGAACAGGGTTGTGAAAGCACCGGTAGACGCGCAGAAACGTAAAGTAGGCTATCCGGGAGATTACATCAGCGACGAAGTGATCCGTTTCGAGAAAGGACGCGGCGACAAACTGTTCGTGCGTGAAATCTCTTATCTCGAACATTCTGCTGATACACTGGGTATGTATCAGGCCGTATTGAACTCCAATGTTCAACCCATTGTGGCCACCTTCCCGCTGAAAACTGTCCGCAAAGAAGGAGAAACTACCAACTACGTGATCGACATGACCGACTATATCCGTAAGGACAACGAAATGTTTTCATTCACCAGCCGGGTGAAAGACAACATCGGAGCGAGCAGCATGGTAGACGACGCCAGTTATATCGACACACTGAAAGCCTTTCCGCAAAACATCGAAATACGTACCGTGCGCACTTTCCAACGGAAAAAAGGAGGAGGCAGCGGACTGGAAAAACTGCTGGCAGCTTTCTTTGCCACCTCTACCACTCCGTTGACTTACGAACTGAACAGCTCCATGCTGTTGCTTCCCAAAGAACCGATGAAACCGAGATTGCACGACGACCGGGTAGGTTATTTTGCTGTGAGCTACAAGGACTTTGACGAGAATCCGCAAGGAGTGAAGTATAAAGCGAATATCACTCGCTGGCGTCTCGAACCCAAAGACGAAGACCGCGAGAAATACCTGCGTGGCGAATTGGTGGAACCGAAGAAACCGATTATCATTTATATCGACCCTGCCACTCCGAAGAAATGGGTTCCGTACCTTATTCAGGGAGTGAACGACTGGCAAGCCGCTTTTGAGAAAGCAGGATTCAAAAATGCAATCTTCGGCAAAGAAGCACCGACGGACGATCCTACCTGGAGCTTGGAAGACGCCCGCCATTCGGCTATCGTGTACAAGCCTTCCGATATTCCGAATGCAAGCGGACCTCACGTGCACGACCCTCGCAGCGGTGAAATTCTTGAAACGCATATCAACTGGTATCACAATGTGATGAGCCTGCTTTACAACTGGTACATCGTGCAGGCAGGAGCCATTGATCCGGGAGCACGCAAACCGATGTTCGACGATGAACTGATGGGTGAACTGGTGCGCTTTGTATCTTCCCATGAGGTGGGACATACATTAGGATTACGTCATAACTTCGGTTCTTCCAATACCGTCCCGGTAGAGAAACTTAGAGACAAGGCATGGGTGGAAGCCAACGGTCATACACCGTCTATCATGGACTATGCACGCTTCAACTATGTGGCACAGCCGGAAGACAACGTTTCACGTTCGGGAATATTCCCCCGTATCGGTATGTATGATAAATGGGCGATTGAATGGGGCTATCGTTGGATGCCTGAATATGAAACGGCGGAAGCCGAAATACCTCACTTGAATAAGTGGATCATTGAGAAGCTGCGGGAGGACAAACGCTATACGTTCGGAACGGAACTCGACAGAAACGATCCCCGCAACCAGAGTGAAGATTTGGGAGATGATGCCATGCTGGCAAGCTCGTATGGTATCAAAAACCTGAAACGCGTGATGCCTGAAATCATGAACTGGACTTATGAACCGAATGAGGGTTATATGAAAGCTGTCCGTTTGTATCAGAATGTGGTGGGACAATTCGACTTGTACATGGGCCATGTGGCTACTAATGTGGCCGGTATCTACCACAATCCGATTTCTGTGGAACAGACAGACATGAAAGCGGTGGAATATGTTCCGAAGGATATTCAGAAGAAAGCGGTCGACTTCCTGAACAAGGAACTGTTTACCACACCGACCTGGCTGATGGATGATAAACTGTCCGAAAGAACTGGTATCAATACTTTCAATTCGATCTACCGTGTACAGAGCAGTACATTGAAACAACTGCTTAGCAGCCGCACACTCGATAAGATGATGGATAACGAACTGGTCAACGGTGCGAAAGCATATACGGCCAATGATCTGTTCCGTGATTTGAAAAAGAGTATCTGGAGCGATATGCAAGGAGGAAAGAAACCGGATGCTTCCCAACGTAGTTTGCAGAAAACTTATGTTAATGCGCTGATCGGAATGCTTGATAAACCGAAGAACAGTTCCGGTTCGCTCGGAAGTCTGGGTGGTTATTCGCTCGTAGCTTTCGATTTCCCTTCTGAAGCACCGACTATTGCACGCGGACAGTTGACTGATCTTAGAAGAGAGTTGACCAATGCTGCAAATGCTTCCAGCGGAATATACAAAAGCCATTATCTGAACTTGAAAGCGTTGATTGATGCTGCATTCGACGTGAAGTAGAAAAATAATTTACGATTAAGTTCATTTACGATTAGACGATTTACGATGTACGATTGGAGTTAGTACATGGTAAGTCGTCTAATTTGTAGATTAGCTGATTGTAAATACGTTCTTTTTGCCCCATCTTTACGACAGTATTAGGCGGCTTTGCCCCATTTTTGGAACATAAACGATAGACTTTTGCCCCATCTTTGAAACAAAATCAATGGTGTTTTGCCCCATCTTTGGAAATTCTTTATAACTTTGTTGCTGGAATTAGTTTATCCGACTACGGCAACGGAAGTTCCGGCCACTCCTGAAATAAAGCGTATGCCCAAACTGGTCTGGCTAGATACAGGATTGGTGAATTATGCGGCACAGGTACAGAAAGAGGTTTTGGGAGCAAAAGATATAATGGATGCTTGGCGTGGTATGATAGCGGAGCAGATTGTAGCGCAAGAACTGTTGACACTGACAGATAAAGTCAGTCAGAAACGTTGTTTCTGGGTGCGTAATAAAAGTGGTTCTAATGCAGAAGTCGATTATGTGTGGGTGCAGGATTCTATGGTTTATCCCATTGAAGTCAAATCAGGGCATAACGCCCACTTACGTTCCTTACATTCTTTTATGAATCACTCTATGCAGACAGTTGCAGTCAGAATATGGTCGCAGCCTTATGCTGTGGATGAGGTAAAGACGGCAGACGGAAAAGAATTCAAATTGATAAATCTACCTTTTTACCTCGTTGGAAAATTAGACAGCATATTACGTCGGTTCTAAACGGCCTTTGATAACGCGTAGTCTAGCAAAATCATAAGTTAAAGATTAGGCACGGATTACACAGATTGCACGGTTAGTGCTATGCTTGTACAAAGCAACCGTGAAATCCGTGTTATCCGTGCCTAAATTATAATAAAGCTAATTTTTTTAGACTTTATCCCAATCCTTTTCAGCATTAAAGCAAGGACAGGCTTTGATCCATTCTTCCGGTTCAATCTCGCCGTTTCCGTTCAGGTCGGGGCTAAGATCCCGGTGTCCACATATCCGGCAATTCGGATAATCTTTCAATAAAGCGAGAATCAATACCCGGAGCGAATGTTTCTGCCATTCGGTACGGGTATCTTTCGGTTGTCCTTTGCAATCGAGTCCGCCCTCATAGCAGATACCTATACTTTCTTTGTTGAAACCGCGGCTGTGCGCACCAATTCGTTCTATCGGACGGGTAGATTTTATATCCCCGTTCTTGCGGATATAAACGTATATATACAAATTAGGTACATTAAAACTTTATCTTTATATTTGCACCATAAGATTAAAAATCAACGACTTATGGCAAAATGTATATTATTGGTAAGAGTTTCAACCGACAGCAAGAAACAGGAACTATCATTGAGGGAACAGGAATCAGAACTGTTCGAACTTGCTTTGAGCAAAGGTTACAAAGAAGAAGATATTATTGCAATCTGCAAGCAAGAAAGCGCATTAAAGCGTAGATATGCAACAAATGACGAAAAAGATGCAATTGAAATCAAACAACAAGGACTTCAAGAAATGGAAGATGCAATAAAAAATGATTCAAGTATCAATTGTGTGTTCGCATGGGAAATATCACGTATAAGCCGACGTGAGAAAGTCCTGTTTGATGAACTTGAATTTTTGACGGATAGAAAGATTCAATTAATTATATTAAAACCTTATATTGAATTATTAAATTCAGACGGTTCACTCAATCCATCTTCAAAAATGCAATTTTCAATGTTTGCGGCATTAGCAGATGCAGAAATGAGAAATAAATCAGATAGATTTAGACGTACAAAAGAAAGCAGAAGAAAAGAGGGAAAATATGTTGGTGGATGGTTGCCGTACGGTTACACGGTCGAACCATCAACAAAGAAAATCATCATTAATGAAGAAGAAGCAGCGATTGTTAAATACATGTTCAATGAGTATTTGAAAGGTAGGACGAGCATATATAAATTAGCAAATGAACTGCAAGAACGTGGAATTATTGATTATGACAACAAACATTCTGCATTTACATTCGCTTATACAATATTGAGAAATTATAGCTATGCAGGATTGCAAAGCACAGTTAGACAAAAAGGTAGAAAAGCAAGTACAAATGTGTACCCTGCAATCGTTACAAAAGAAATGGTTGATAAGGCTATTGAAATGTCAGAGCAGGCAAAGAGTAAACCAAAAACAGACGTAAAAAACATATATTACTGCAAATCGTTACTTAAATGTGCAGATTGCGGACGTATATATGTTGCACGTTTAAACAAAGCTGTTTATCATTGTTCAAATGAGAATAACAAATGCAATAACGCAGAAATATCAATCAATTTAGCTGATACAATTTTATGGAACGTAGCAATGACATTGAAGATTAGTCAGATGTTGCATCAATCGGAAGAAGATAAAACAGCATATCAAACGCAAATTGAAGTTTTAAAACAGAAGATTGAAAAAATAAACATTGATATTGAGAATAACAACAAGGCTTATACTCTATTGAATAAGCGAATTATTATGCAGAAGATAACAGAAGAAGATGGCGAATTGATTGAAAAAGAATTAGATTCTACAAAGAAAGAGTTAGAAAAGAAATTGAATGAGTACAACAACAAAGTAGCCGAAATTGAACAGATATTATTTAATATGAATACTTCAATTGCATTCAATCACATCAACGTTGATAATATAGCAGATATTGAAGATGATAGTTTAAGATATGAAATAATACACGAAATGATTGATTATTGCATGGTTGAAAAAGTTGCTGATAGCATTGTTAAACTTGAATTGTATGCGAAATATATTGATGCTGCATATACTTACTATGTTACAACGAGAAACAGAAAGATATACAATAAAGACTTTAGGATTGAAGAAGCATATACATCAAATACTACACATCTTGTAGACTTCAAAATTTTGCAGCGTTACAAAAGACAAGGCAAAGCAAATAAAGAATATCAGAAGCAATATTATTTGAAGAACAGAGAGAAGTTGATAAAACAAAGCGTTGAAGGTAAAAGAAGAAGAAAGAGTAAGCCCGAAAATTAATCGGGCTATTTTTTTACCATGTAACGAAATATTTCTATCTTTGTGGCGTTCGGGAAACATCGAACATTCGTTATAAGACATTTAACGCTGATTTGTAGTTAAAAACAGCCAATTTTGAACTATATGAATCAAAGATGCGTTGATTGTCTGCATCTGTGTTTATACGTATGTATTAGATATGGGTGCAGACTTACTGCATTTTGATTCGGGTATTGGCTGTACCTTAACTACAATGCATTGTAAGTTCTGCACCTTCTTTGCATCTTACAATCAGCAAATAGATATATAGCTATGAAGAGATGCGAATTAAAAACATTATTAAAGAAGATGAAACGCACAACATATCTTAATGCGTTTCACCTGTTGCAACTATTCAGCACTAAATTTGATTTGGTTGTTGATTTCAACACAGTATATTTCAATCAGTCAAATTTCACACTTGAAATCGCTGCAATATACAGCGTTCTAATTGAAGATGATACATTGTATATATTGACAAAAAAGAACAAACTACATCGCATTAATTCATCAAATAATGAGCATGTTCTAATTGATGCAAACTGCATATCATTTTTCAATTCAATAAAATCATTTTTTAATATCAATTAAATCAATTAATTTATTAACCACTAAAATTTAAAGTTATGAAGAAATTAAATTTATTTGCATTACTTGCAATGTTGTTTAGTGTTACGCTGTTTATTGGTTGTAGCAGTGATGACGATGAAACAAAAGACGATGATAGTGATAAAAACTATGCTGAAATGATAATTGGATGGTGGCAAGTAATTGAATCATCGGGCGGATATGATGAAGATGAATTTACATCAATCTTCAAGATTAATGAAGACAAAACGTACTGGAACGGGAACGACAATGGTAGTGATTCGGGACGCTGGACGATGGAAGGAAATATTTTCAAATTTACATCAAATTTTGGATTGTCTTTTGAAGCTGAAATAACTGAAATTTCAGAAAATAATTTCACGGCAAAAAGCAAAAATCCAATTACAGGTAGTCCAATCACAACAAAATATAAACGTGTAAAATAACAATCCTTTTTTAATTAGTATTTGTATCATTAGTACATAAACACGATAGGTAACTAATCATTTGTATTGCATTTCTATGAAATCAACGTCCTATTTAAACATCGTGTTTCACACAAACAAAAAAGCAATTTGCCCTGCAATTTTCCCTTGCAGGGCTTTTTTTTATTACTTCTTATTTTTCATTTCACGATGCAATCTATTGTGACATTCAGCGCATAAACTCATTAGATTTGAATAATCATACGCTAATTCTAACAGTTCAATTTCAGAGTTAGCACGCATAAATGATTTGCAATGATGGACGTGTTCGGCAGATGTAATTTTATCACATTTCAAACATTCTTCGCAAAGTGGTTGTTGCTGCAATTTTGCAATGCGTAATGCTTTCCATTTTGCGGAATTATATATCTTTTGACGTGCTTTTCTCTTTTCGTCATTTGTGTATTTCCTTTGCTTTTTAGGCAATTTGTTTAGAAAAGGCATAATTGTAGTTGTATTTGGTTGAAAGTCTAATTGGGAGCAGATAAACGTCCTTTTCGACTTTGTTTATTTCTTCTTCATCATCTCTATAAGTTACTTCATTCATTTCAATTTGTCTGATTGGAATTGTTGATATATCAATTTTTGATAGATTCCAAACGCAAATAACTCTATCAGCAGGATAAATTGCGATGTAAATTGAAATGTGGTTTTTACAATCTTCTTTTAAATGGTTGTACTTTGATACTTCCAAAAAACAATCATTGAAAGCATTAACCATTACATTTCTATTTTTCACTTCAATGTGTAGTTTATGTATATTATTGTTTGTTGTTGCTGTTGCAGTTAAATCCGTATTTGCCGAGATTGGAAGCATTGTATATTCAATATCAGTGAATAATGTATTTAGAAAATCAACAATCATTTTTCTATCAATCATTTCTTGAAAATCAATCTGTTTTTGATTATTTCTCTTTCTTCTCATAGTACACAATTTTTATAATAAGTATTATTGATTGTATTTTCTACAACAACTTTCGCAATATTATATTGTGCTATGGTAGAATGAAATTGAAATAGCAATATAGCTATTAGTAGTAAAATTAAGTCTCTCATTATTTCCTTGATTTAGATTCATTATTATTTTTGTTTTATACTAATAAATATCACAAAAAGTAGAAAAAGTGCAACTATTCGCTAATAATTGCACTTTAAATAACAAAAATAAATTATTTAAATCATTAATTCATTAATACCTTCCGTTTCCCAACGTACTAATAATAATATGAGTAGACTAACTTTAATTAGTTGTATATAAATAGTATTCAATCTTCAATTATTGTCAATAGAAGAAAGAAAAAAAGCATGTAAATTGAATTAAATGCTTATCAAGTTTTTGTGTACATTGTTTAATGAGAAAATTACAATAATTGTTACATTATTTATTATATCTCAAATGTATATATTTTATTTGTAAAAAACAACTTATTTGATGCAATCTTTATTAGTTGAATCATTTCTCACACTTTCAAAAATTGCTTTAGCTAATTCATCGTTCAATTCGTATTGATACAATTTCTCTTTTAGTTCTTGATTCTCTTTTAATAATTGAGTAATCATAACGTCTAATTCCAACAATTTTAATTTAATTTTATTCATAACTATCTTTTGATTATATTAATTATTTATTTGAATTTAATTTGTTTTTCAATGCTTTTCTAATTTTCTTTTTCTTCTGATTGTATTTATGTACTCTTTCTTCATTCTTTTTGTTGATATGGTATGTGTTTTCAACGATAGCATAATAGAAACTATCGCTGAAACTACCATATACTTTTGTACCTGTTTTATTCTTTCTCATTGTAGAAGTTGTTTATAATCAAATTTCTTTTTAGGTTTTTCTTTTTTCGGTTTGCTTGCAACTAAATCATCTAACAATATAGTATCTTCATATTTCAATAGCTTTGCACGTAGCAATCTATTTTCAAGTGTCAGTTTTTCAATTATTGAATCTTTTTCTTTCAATAATTTTCGTGTCTCAACCGTCTTTTTAAGAGTTTCAACACGTCTCTTTATTGCGGTTGCTCTCGTTACGTTTTCTTGTTGCGTAATCCATTGGAGATTGTTTGCTCTATTATCTGTTTTAATCTCGTTGATATGGTCTACAACGAAAAAATCGTCCTGTGCGTTTGTCGGATAAACCAACCATGTGAGTGCAACCGCTCTATGTACATTCATTGTTCTATTGGTACGTGAATTGTAACCGTCCAAGAAAAAGTAGTTGTAACCTGTTGATTTATTAGTGTATTGCTTTATTAATCGGTTCTCTGTTGTAGAATAAACACGTCCATAATTGGATATTGCAAAATCTTCATTCTTGTTTCTACTTTCATCAACCAACGTTTTCCAGTTTTCGCCTGGTTCTGTTATCTGTTCTAACTTGTCTAAATCAATCATTACTTTTAGATTTAAGGTGAACCGACATTTTTTGTCGACTCTTATTTGTTGAAAATGGCTGGCAACAATAGCGTCAGCCGTTTTATGATGCAATGTTTAATTCAACTTGAAGTTTACGTTTTGCATCGCTTGCAAGATTCTTCAATTCTTCAATTTCTCTTTTTGAAAGATATTCAACATTGGAAGAAAACATTTTTTCATACAACCTCAATGTTGCAATGCTCCGTTTTGTGAAGGCAACGTTGATGTTAGTGTAATATCGTTGGAACTCCATGTTGTTTTTAATAGCTTTTTCAATATCAAAAGGTTCTTCAATTGGAATAACAGCGTCAGCATAATTTTTAAGCCCTGTATTGGAAGATGTTTCTTCAATTGAAGTATCAGTTGTTTTTTCTACTAAAGTTGGAATATCAGTCTTATTTTCAATATCATTGTTAAAAGAAGTTTCAGCGTTAGCAACTTCATTTGTAACATTAGCGTTAGCAGTTTCTTTTGAAGATATTTCATCTATATACTCACTACATTTATCTAACATTTCATTTTTATCAACTTCATCTATTGGAAAGTCTTTCAATATATCATAGTATCTTTTCAATTTGGTTGTATCAGTTGAATTAATCTTATTGAGATGGTTAAATTCAATTTCAACTACTCTAAAATACTCTTTTGCTTGTTGTTTCATATTTAATTTATTTTTATCGTTAATACTCTCTTTTGAATTATCAGTGTTAATATCATTTTTAAGCTCTCTATTGAAAGATTTATCATTAGTTGAAGAATCTGTTGTTTCTTTATTCAAAGTTGAAGTATCAGCTTTATTTGAGTTATCAGCGTCAGCAGGTTTATCAAAATTCAATTTACGTTGAAGTCTTTGTTTTGCATCACTTGCATAGAATTTCAATTCACTAACATCTTCTTTTGAAAGGTTATCAAAAGTTTCTTTTGATGAAAACATATCTTCAAATTTAGTAAGTGTTTCAATATTATCTGTATTGAAAGCAGTTTTAATTTCATCAAAGTACGTATCAAAGTTCATATCATTTTTAGATAATTTTTCAACTGCAACATCTTCTTTATAGGATTCATTTTCTTTATTAAATTCATTTTTTTTATTTAAATCATCTTCTTTATTAAATATCTTATTAATATGTGTATCAATTTTTGATATAGTATCTATGTCATTTTTTGATACAGGTGTATCAAATTTTGATATAGCTATATCATTTTTTGACATAGGTGTATCAATTTTTGATATAGTATCTATGTCATTTTTTGATACAGGTGTATCAATTTTTGATATAGTAGAATTTGATGTAGATTCTTCTGATACTTCAATATCATTAGTCTTTGCACATTCTTCAATGTATTCTTTGCAGAATTGTTTTCTATCTTCCAATCTATGAAATGAGTTCACTTTATTGTAGATATAATCAATTGATTCAAGATTCAATGTGTAGGAAAATGTAGAATTATAATTTTTATGTCTTGTTATCAATTTCAATGATACCAATTTTGAAATTGATTTTTTAATTGTGTTAAGTGACATATTCAATAAATTCTTTAGATAGTTTAATGATGCGTAGTTTCTATTTATGTTGCATACATGTACAATCTGATAGAATGTTACAATCTCATTAGCTGTTAGTAGATAAGTTAAATTTGTATTGTATAATACAAAGTATTTAGCAGTGTTGTTGTCAACATTAAACAAGTCATTATATACTTGCAATTTTTCTTCTTTCATCTTTTTATAAGGTTTAGTTTACTATTATTAATCACAGGTTTGTTTTTCAATTTAGAAAGTAAATGCAGGTAGCACAAACCTTATGAAATCACTACCTGCAAACAGCTTGCAATCTGCCTTTCTTACATATAAATATATCTTCACTCTCAAATGTACATATTTTTTTGTTAAAAACAAAGATTATTCGCTTTTATTCTCTTTTTCTTTTACAAATCTTGTTTTTTTCATTCATATACCTATTTATATATAAAACAGATACAAGCAATGAAAGCAAAGGCAAACGAAGCAAATAAAATTTACTCAATGTACAATGAAGAAGTACAAACGACTATGAAGAACATTCACCGATTTTTAATAAATAAGTACAAACGCATTCAAAACGAATGGTTGGCATCCCTTTCCATACTGGCAGATAACTTTTCAATCTTTTATCAATGTCGTGATGCAATCAGAAATGACGGTCTAATGGTAACAGACAGGTTCGGAGCTGCAATAAAGCATCCATTACTCAAAGTGCAAGTTGATGCACAAATTCAAATCATCAAGTTACTAAATGAATTTGGACTAACAGCGAAAGCGGCTGCAAAATTGAATGATGATACCAATGAAGAAGATGAAGATAGCCCGCTTTCTGCATTTCTAAATAATGACATTGAAAAGAGATAATGAACGCAACAACAGACATAACAAACACAATATACTATCAATATATTCAAGATGTATTAAATGATAGAATTATTGCATGTAAGAGTATTAAACTTGCGTGCAATCGCTTTTTAACATTTTTAGAAAAAGATGAATATTACTTTGATGATGCAGCAGTTCAACGTGTTATCAATTTCATCTCATTAATTCGTCATTATTTGGGAAAACATTGCGGAAAACCTTTTATCCTTCAAGCATGGCAAACACTAATTATTGCAAGCATTTACGGATTCAAGCACAAAAAAGATGATACCCGTGTATGTCGGAACGCTTTTATATTGATGGCACGTAAAAACGGAAAATCTGCATTATGCGCTGCATTATCACTGTATCACTTGATAGCAGATAATGAAGCAGCGAGCGAGATATTTTTTGCAGCAAATAGCCGTGAACAGGCAAAGATATTGCTTTCAATTACTTCAAATTTCGCAAAATCACTTGATTCAAAAGGAAAGACAATAAGCGTTTACAGGGATTTAATCAAATTTAAAAATAATTTCATCAAGGTAGTAAGTAGTGATACCAGTAAGTTAGACGGATATAATTTGTCATTTTCAATAATTGATGAAGAACACGAAGCGAAAGACAGCAAGATGATAGATATTATTAGTTCTTCAATGGGGATGCGATTGCAACCACTATTGATTGAAATAAGCACAGCAGGATTCAATCAGTTCGGAATATGCAAACAGAAATATAATACATGCAAAGAGATATTGAACGGACTAAAAGAAGATGATTCATTGCAAGCATTCATTTTTGAACTTGATATTGATGATAATTGGGATGATGAAACCACATGGATAAAAGCGAATCCCAATTTAGATATTACTGTTACGGCTGACTTCATCAAATCGGAAATTACAAAGGCAAAAAATACATCAAGTCTTGAAGTTAGTGTACGCACAAAAAATCTCAACCAATGGTTATCAACCAGTAATGTTTGGATTCCAGATATTCACATCATTAATTCAACACAAAAATTGAATATTGAAGATTTTAGCAATCTATGCTGTTATGTTGGAATTGACTTGTCAGCAGTATCAGACCTTACAGCAGTTAGTTATTTGTTTGACACGGACGGAAAATATTACTTCTTCAATCGCTATTTCCTACCTGCATCTGCATTAAGCGACAATAGTAATGCAGAATTATACAAAAGATGGAACAGACAAGGATTGTTAAACGTTACGGAAGGCAACGTTACCGATTACGATTATATATTGAATGATATATTAAAAACAAACAATATCATATATATTGATTCAATTTATTATGATAGTTGGAATGCTACACAATTTGCAATCAGTGCAACAGAAGCAGGTTTAAATATGTGCCCGTTCTCACAATCTATTGGAAATTTCAACAGACCAACCAAAGAATTTGAACGGTTATTATTGAATAATCAAATCATAATTGATGATAATGAAATAACACGTTATTGTTTTAAAAATGTAACATTGAAAACAGACCATAACGACAATGCAAAACCAATCAAAACACAACGACAAAACAAAATAGACGGAACAATAGCAATGTTGCAAGCGTTAGGCGGACTATTACAACAACCACAATATTCAAATCAGATTTTTACCGTCTGATTGATATTTATCTATATAATATATTATAAAGTATTAATACTATGAATTTCAACATATTCAAACGAAACAAACATAAAGAAGAAAGAGCATTAACAGGCTATTATAGTGATGCTTTGAACTTCAATAATTATTCATCATTCAGCGCAAATTATGCAATGAGATTGAGTGCAGTTTATCGTGCCGTTGAATTAATAAGCGACAGCGTGGCAATGTTACCAATCTATGTACAATTTGAAGATTCAGACGGATTCAGAACACGTTATACAGAACACAATGCAAACAGATTATTAAACCATCAACCAAACCAATTAATGACACGTTATCAATTTATAAAGTTGTTATTAATAGATGTGATGTTAAGGGGAAATGCTTTCGCATACATAAAAAGAGATGATGCAGGAAATGCAGTTGAATTGATATATCTAAATTCAAATTCAGTTACAATCAACTACAATGAATTGACACGTGTATTGAATTACAGATGTAGCACAATACAGGGAGTTGTTGAGCCTTGCAATATGATTCATTTATTAAAATATTCTACGGATGGAATCAACGGAATCAGTGTATTACAAAATGCAAAAAATACGCTATCATTGACAGCAGATACAGAAAAACAGGCTTCAAACTTTTTCAAAAGCGGTTGCGCTCTCAACGGCATTTTGACGGTGCAGGGACAACTATCCGACATGCAAAAACAGCAGATTAAATCAAGCTGGAACACGGCATATAACGGAGAAGGCAACAGTTTAGCAGTATTACAGGGAAATATGAGCTATCAACAGATTGCGGTTAATGCAGCAGATGCACAATTGTTAGAAAGTAGATTGTTCAACGTCAGTGACATTGCAAGATTTTTCGGTTTGTCCCCTGTTTTACTTGGCGACCTTTCTAAATCATCTTACAGCACGTTAGAGCAATCACAGTTGCAATTTTTAAGCCAGACATTGCAACCGTATATTGTTATGATTGAACAGGAATTTAGCCGCAAAATTTTTAGACCGTCCGAATTGAATCTATCAGTTAATGTTGATGAAAAAGCCCTAATAATGACTGATAAAGCAGCGTTAGCAAGTTACTATGTACAAATGCTTCAAAATGGTTTGATGACGGCAAACGAAATTAGAAAAGAAATTGGTCTATCATCAATTGAAGGTGGAAATGTTACAGTAATGCAAGCACAATACTTACAACAACAAAATAACATGGTTAATACAGATGTAGAAGATGATACAGAAAATTTATAAAAATACGGATTTACTATTTTCAATTGAAATTGGTGATAACAACAACATCATTGATATTGCCGATATTGGTGAATTAACCATTGTATTTTATACTGATACAACATCTATTGAAAACCATATCACAGTAACTAAAGATGATATTATTAATAGCAATCAAATCTTTTTGGATAATAGCAAATTGGATTTATTGAACGAAGGTTTATTGAAATATAACATCAAATTGAGATTCAACAACACTTCAATTGATGAACCTTTCGATATTGCAAAAACTGTTGAGACGGAATATTTTATTAAGAATAACAACTATGTTGATAGTACTTGCACAGGTGGTACGGTTGATTCATATTCAAAATCTGAAATTGATTTAAAATTATCGCTGAAAGCAAATTCAAGTGATGTATATTCAAAAGCAGAAACAAATGAAAGATTAGCAGATAAAGCAAACAAATCTGATATTCCAAATATTGCAAATCTTGCAACAAAGGATGAATTGAAATTGAAAGCAAATTCAAGTGATGTATATTCAAAAGTTGAAATAGATGCAAAATTTGATGATATTGAAGAAACTGATTTAACCAATTATTATACTAAAATAGAAGTCGATGAAAAGATTGCGGATGCAGGAACAGTTGATTTATCATCATATTACAAGAAAGCAGAAGTAGATAACAAGCTATCAACTAAAGTTGATGCGGTTGAAGGAAAAACACTATCCAGCAATGATTATACAGATGCAGACAAAACAAAACTTCAATCACTATCGAATTATGATGATACTTTAATCAAACAATCATTATCAACGAAGGCTGATATAAACAACGTATATTCAAAAGTTGAAGTAGATGCAAAGATTGATGATGCAATTGCAGGTGAAGTTGATTTATCAGCTTATTATAAGAAAGCAGAAGTAGATAGCAAGTTAGCCGAGAAAGCCGACATATCCGACATTCCCGATACTTCCAGTTTTGCGACTAAAACGGAACTGGCGGGCAAAGCTGACATATCCGACATACCCGACATATCCGCCCTGGCGACAAAAAACGAGCTATCAACGAAAGCTAATGTAGCCGACGTATATAGTAAGACGGAAGTAGATGATTTAATAGCCGACATTCAGCAAGGAACAGGAACAACGATTGACACATATACTAAAAGTCAGATTGACACAAAATTAGCTAATAAAACAGATGTAAGTAGAACAAGCATTTTAGAACTTGAATTGAATAAGAAAGCAAATTCAAGTGATGTATATACTAAAAGTGAAGTTGATGATTTGATAGCGGGTGCAGGTGGTTCAACTGGCGGAACTGGCGGCACAGGAACAACAACCAGTGAAGTTTATATACTAAGACACGATGAAACGCAAGCAACAGAAGAACGTGCAGCCCTTTATACAAAGTTGTATAATAGTTTTTGGTACAACAGCAGTGTATTTGTGTTGTTCAATGTATTAAATGGTTCAGATGAATTTATTGTAAATGTCAATAACGTATATAAAGATAATGCAATATCACGCAACGAGATAAAATTAAGTGGTTCTTACATTCTATCATCTTCAATATTTCACGTTGAAATTGTATTGAAAAAGGACGGTTCATTTACGTTTACAAAGAACAACATTGCAATCAATAAGCTAAATACAATGCAATTAGAAGAAAGAATTGAAACATTAGAATCTGAAATAAAGAATCCAACTGAAATGAAAGTTGATTGTTTAAATTATGAATAGAAATGAAATTAGAAAAGAAATTAGATATAAAATTAGATAATGTAATCATTAACAATATCAACATTAATGATTATGTTCCTGTTGATGAATATAATGCAAAAGTTGAAGAATTAAACAAGGATATTGAAAATTTAGAATCTAAAGTAATTGATTGGTCTGAATTAGGCTATGACGAGCAGCCCGAATCTTTAAACAAAGATATTGAATATGCAAAGTCAATCAAGGAAAATTGGAATCCCGATGATACTTCAATTAAGTTTGAACGTGATGCGGATTTAGTATATTTTCCAACTGTTGATTTTTCAAAGAGAGGTGATATTTCATACATGTTCTATTATTGTACAAAATTGAAACACATAGGGAAAATAAATAAAAGTCAAAGTAGCCCTAATACCAATTATGCTTTTGCCGAATGTTCATCATTACATACGATTGAAGAAATTGAAATGGGATATAGTTCTATTGGTTTTACCATGTTTCAAGAAACTAAAAACATTGTAAATATAACATTCAAAAATTTAGGAAAATTATTCTATTCAACAACATTTTATTTGAATAATTTGCAAAATTGGAGTTACAATACAATGATAGATAGTTTATTGAATTATTCCTATGATAGAAGCAATCAAAGTGATATAATAACCATTGAATTACATGCGGACGCAAAAGCAAGATTAACAGATGCAGATATTGCAGCAATAACGATGAAAGGCTATACCATTGCATAAATAATTTCAAATAAAACACAAACGAAAATGATACAATCAAACTACACAGTACAAATTCTTCAAGCGGAAGAAGGTTATAAACTGACACAAAAAGCAGATGTAGATATTCTTCAAAGAGTATTCACGGATAAAGTATTTCTATCTGTAAATGACGATGCAAAAAACTGGAAAGAAATTTCAGACAGCGAAGCAGATTTGTTGCAACAGAAACAACGAGAAATAGCAAAAGGATAACAATTTACTTTTCAATCCCTGCTGATATTTATATATATAAAATAGTATCAATGAGATATGAAAAAAGAAAAAGAAATTAGATATATCAATGAAATTCAATCAGCAGATGAAGAATCACGAAAAGTTGAAGGTTACGCACTTGTATTCAATTCAGAATCGGAAGATTTAGGATTTACAGAAGTAATTGAACCGACTGCAATAGATGATGAAGTTATTGCAAAATCAGATGTATTTGCATGGTTAAACCACGATGAAAAGAGAGGCTGTTTAGCACGTTCAAGACATGGAAAAGGTAGCCTTAAATTAACAATAGATGATAGAGGATTAAGATACGAATTTGATTCGCCTAAAACAGCGTTAGGAAATGAGCTTTTAGAATCTTTGAAGCGTAATGATATTAGTGCTTCTTCTTTTGCATTCACAGTCGCCAGTGGTGGTGACAGTTGGGAAAAACGAGACGGACGATATTACAGAACTATCAAGAAAATAGACCGATTATATGATGTGTCACCCGTTTATAATCCCGCTTACAGTGAAACAACTGTTGCATGTAGAAGTTTCAACGACATATTAAAAATTGAATCTGACAATTTAACGCAATATTGGGATTCATTAGATAAAGAAATTGATTCAATCGAATAATTATATATAAAGTACAAACACAAATGAACAGTTTAGAAATCAGAGATAAAAAGGCACAATTGAAGCAAAGAATGAAAGATATTGTTTCAATCTGTAAAACTGAAATTCGTGAAATGAATGAAGAAGAATTGAACGAATACAATGCAGCAAAAGCAGAGATTGAAAGTTTAAACAAACAACTTGAAGAATTGAAAGCAAAATTAGCTGAATACGAAAGAGAAGTTGATGAACCATCACCAACAGAAGAAAATGAAGAAAGAAATAAAACAAACAAGACACATAGTACTATGAAAGAATTTAGATTATTATCAGCAATCAACAAAATTGCAAACAACAGAAATTTAACAGAAGATGAGCAAGCATACATTGCAGCAGGTGCAAACGAAATGCGCAAGGCAGGTTTGAATTTTACGGGACAAATTCAAATTCCTGTTGAAAATAGAGCAACCATTGCAGCAACAGTTGAAGGTGCAGGAAAAGAAAATGTTGCAACCGATACTGATTCAATTTTAGAACCTTTAAGAGCTAAAAACGTATTAGCACAAGCAGGCGCAAAATTTATGACAGGTTTAGTTGGTGACGTGGTCGTTCCTGTGATGGGTTCGAGCAATGTTACATGGGAAGGAGAGACAGCAGCAGCAAAAGACGGTGCAGGTGCATTTTCAAGTGTGAAACTTCAACCAAAACGTCTTACTGCATATATTGACATTTCAAAACAATTCCTTGCGCAAGATTCCAACGATGCAGAAGCAATCATAAGACAAGATTTAATTAATGCTATCAACAGCAAATTAGAAAGCACAATTTTAGGTTCGGGCAGTGGTTCAACAACAGAGCCAGCAGGTATATTTGTAACTTCTGCAATCACAGCAACAACAACTGACTACAAAAAATTAGCAGCATTAGAAGCTACAATTGAAGATGCAAATGTTATTAATGATTGCAAATACATTATGTCTAACAGTGCAAAAGCTACATTCAGAACAACTCAAAAAGGTAGCGGAACAGCTTCATTTATTTTAGAAAATAATGAAATTGACGGTCAACAAGTTTTGAACACATCAAACGTTGAAAAGAACTATTTTGCGTATGGTGATTTTTCAAATTTGGCTGTTGGACAGTGGGGAGGTATCGACCTTGTTGTAGACCCTTACACAAAAGCTGCTGACGGTTGTGTACGTTTAGTAATTAACGCATACTTTGATGCAAAAGTATTAAGAGAAGATGCGATTGTAACAGGAAAAGTTGCATAATAAATTTACAATAATTGAACTAACATAATATCAATATGTACTTGAATTTAGATTTGATGAAAAAACATCTCAATATTGAAAATAGCTACACTTTAGATGATGAATATATTTTGAATTTAATGTGTGTTGCAGAAAATGCCGTTGAAAAGCATATTGATAATAAATTGCAGAATTTAGAGGATGAAGAAGGCAAATTGCCTTCTTCGCTTCTACATGCAATAATGTTGTTAGTTGCAAATTTCTACGCAAACCGTGAAAGTGTTGCATTTGCTTCAAGTGCTGAAATACCAATTAGCTATAATTACTTACTTGATTTATTCAAAGATTATTCAACTAAAACTACTATATAATGCAAGCAGGACTACTGAAAGATATAATTGAATTTGAAAAGCGTGAATTGATAACAAATGAATTTAACGAACAAATGATTGAATATAAACCTTGTTTAATCACAAAAGCACAAGTTATATATTCAGATGGTTCACGTGCGATTGAAAATGATGAAATTGTTGTAAATTATAGCCCTGTTTTCAATATCAGATATTATCATAATGTAAACGAGACAATGCGCATTAAGTTCAATAATCAATATTACAGAATTGTAAGCATTCAACCATTTAAACAATATCAGTATAAAAAGATAATAACTGAATTAATCAATGAATAATAATGGTAAATAGCAATGAATTTACAGTTGATGCAAAGCAAGTGATTGCAATGTTTAATGAATTTAATGCAAAGTTGAAGAAGAAAACATTTACAACTGCATTAAGAAAAGCAGCAAATATATTGCGAAAACAGACAATCACAAATTTACGTCAAGTTGTAAAACGTACAAGAAGCAAAAACAGGTGGAACGGGAAAACGCTTGAAAGTGGTATTAGAATCAAGATTGCAAAATCAGCGCAAGCCGCAAAAGTGCATTTGATGGGTGATTTTCGATTGAAGTTTTTTGAAATGGGAACAGCCGACAGGCAAGTAACTAAAGTAAAAGGAAAGCGATTGAAAAAAGCAAGATACACGGGAAAAATTGATGCAAAGAGATTCTTTCAAAAAGCAAAACAAACAACAGAGACACAAGTTTTTGCAAGCATTGAACAACACTTGATTGATGTAATAAAAAAGATAAACAATAAGCATAAATGACAGGAATTTCAGTATTAAAAAGCATATATAAACTATTGGTAGCTAATGAAGATTTGGTTGCAATGGTTGACAATAAAATGTATCCTATCATCGCAAATGAAAATACAACGTTTCCTTTCATTACATATCAACGTGATTCAATTTATGCAGAATACACAAAGGATTGGCGACATAGTGACAACATCAACATTAGTATCAATATTGCAGCAACGACATACAATCAAAGCATCGAAATTGCAGAATTAGTTAGAACAGCAATAGAGGGCAAAAGAATAGACAATATCAATACAATCAGATTAATTTCAATGAATGAAGATTATTTAGAAGATACATACGTTCAAAATCTTCAATTCAACGTAATATTTGATTTTTAATTGATATTTATATATAGAATAAAATACAAACAAAATATACAACCATGGCAGACACAAAATATATAAAAGGTGGGGATTTAATGTTGTTTCAAAAAAGCGGAAGTGGTTACACTGCATTTGCTTATGCGAAATCACATAGTTTGCAACTTGATGCGGATAGTTTAGAAGTTTCTTCAAAAGACAGCGGAAAGTGGAAACAGTTCCTTACTACAAAACTATCATATACAATTAATGCAGAGCATTTGTTTACAGAAACAGACTACAATTCATTAGTTGAAAAGATGATTGCAAGAGAACCGATTGAAATTTTATTTGCAATCGCTACAAATTCCAATGACGAGGACGGAAAGCCCGCAGAAGGTTGGACGGCTGGAAGTGGTTGGCGAGGTAGTGCGGTGATTACATCAATCAGTGTAAATGCAAATGACGGTGAAATTGCATCATATTCAGTTAGTTTACAAGGTTCTTCACCATTAACGAAACAAGCATAACAAACTATAATATCTTCTTTTGATGGAAGGGTGAGCACTATTAGATAGTGTTTGCCCTTTTTTTGTGTTTTAATTTGATATTTATTATAAAAGAAAATTGAATTATGAAATTAAAAATAAAAGAAAAAGAGATTGAATTAAAATACACAATCAGAGCACTATTTATTTTCGAAAAGATTGCAAACAAGACATTTACAACAACATCATTGACTGATATGTATTTGTTGTTTTATTCATTGATTATTGCGAACGAACCATCAATTGAATTAACGTTCGATGAATTGATAGATATTTGTGATAATGATATTACTATCTTCAACAACTTCGCTACATGGTTAACATCTGAATTTGAAAAACAAGCACAATTTGGTGAAAAGAAAGAATCTAAAAAAAAAGCAACGAAGAAGATTTGACAATTGAAAAGTTATTCCAACTAATTGTTATTGAATACAAGATTTGTTCAATTGAATATTTCTTTGATAAAATGCAAATGTATGAGTTAAACACAATCTTATCTTCATTAAACAAGAGTATCAAAAACACATGGGAGCAAACAAGAATGATTGCATATATTATTGCTCAATGCAATTCATCAAAACAATTAAAAGTAACAGATATTTTGAAATTTGATTGGGACAATGAACACAAAGAAGATACAACAATAACACAAGAAGATGTTGCAAGATTAAAAGCAAAAGCAACATCAATTGCAAAGACATTAAACACAAAATAAACAATGAGCGATTTAGTTACAAGGCTGATACTTGATAATAAGCAATTTAACGACAACATAGCAAGAAGCAAACGAGAAGTTGAACAATACAACAACATTCAAAGTACAATAACTTCAACGCTTTCAAAATTTGCTGGCGGTTTGGGATTGGCTATGACTGCGGGACAAGCATTTAATAAAGTGTTAAATTCATCTCAAACCTTAAGCGATTTAACAGCTTCCGCAATGCAAGCTGCAAAAACTGGCGTAGATGAATTTTTTTATTCATTGGGAAGTGGTGATTTTACATCATTCTTGAATGGTCTTGATGATATTATTGCAAAGTCACAAGACGCATACAACGCATTAGACCAATTAGGGAACACACGCATATCGTTTAATTATTATACAGGAAAATTTGATGAAGCAATTGCACAGGCACGATTGACTGCAAAGAACAAACAACTTGATGAAAATGAAAGAAGAAAAGCGTTTGCCGCATGGGATATTGAATTGAAAAAGAAAGAAGAAGCAGGTACAACAGTTGCAAATGATGCGTTAGATGCGCTTACTAAATCAATTGTAACAGGAACAAAATTGCGTGCATCTGATATTTCATTAGCTGATTTTGAAAAGGTGATGAAAATTGATTTAATGCCATCTGCAAAACGTAATGAAGTTAAAGATTACTACAAACAACAATACAATGATTATTTGAAGTTATCAAAGCAAATTGAAAAAGACAGGGTTATTGATGTAACTAAAGCAGGCAACAATTATTCAAGAATACAAGATGCAAATAATGCTGCAAGAATCGCACAAGAAGGTGCAGCAGCAAAATATAAAGATGCAGTAATGTATAACAAATTGTTGAATAAATTGTCAGATGAAGATTTGAAGAAATTGACAGAATTAGGCAAAGAATATTATGCAACATCACGATTAATTGCACAACAACGACAAGAATTTAATGAATCAACGACTGAATTTAGTAATTCAATTGTAACAGCAGAAAAAGCAAAAGAAACAGCAGCTAAAGCAGCAGCACAAAAAGCAGCGAAAGAAGCAGCAAATGCAATCCCAACTGGAAGCATTGCAGAACTTGATAAACTGATTTCAGAAGCTAAAAAGAAATACAGTAATGCAATAACAGATGCAGCAAGAGTTGAAGCATTGAAGTTAATTAAAGAGTTAGAACAAAGAAAAGTTGTATTGAATATCACTGCAAAATTCAACAGCAGAGATTTAGAAGAATTGAAACTACCTGCATTGAAAACGGAAGGTTTTGATACTTCAAAATTGAAATTAAAACCAATTATTAGTAAGAAAGACATTAGTTTAAATCAAGACTATGCAAGCTCAATTAGTGATGTTACTTCTGCATTTTCAACAATGGGAAATACTATGTCTACCATTTCATCATTAACACAAGACGGTGCAGACACATGGTTTAATTACTCAATTAGTTTAATGTCGGCTGTTGCAAACGCAATCCCTGCAATTACTGCATTAACAACAGCGAAGAAAGCAGAAGCAAACGCCAATTTGGAAGCAGCCGCAACGGGTGCTGCAAGTTCTGTTGCAAGTATTCCTTTTGTCGGTTGGGCGATGGCGGTATCAGCCATTGCAGCAATTATTGCAGCAGCAACAAATATTCCAAAATTGAAGGATGGCGGTATTGCATTTGGCAACAGTATTGTCAATGTTGGTGAATATGCAGGCGCACGTTCAAATCCCGAAATCATTGCGCCGCTTTCAAAACTGAAAGAATATATCAGCCCAAAAGAAAGCAATGCAATTGCAGGTGACGTGACATTCAAAATTAGAGGGCAAGAATTGGTAGGAATATTATCTAACTATAATAAAAAGACAAACAAGATAAAATAATGTGGAGTACAAAATACTATATACCATTCAAATCTGTTGATGAAAACGAATATAGAATTGATATTGAACAAAATTCAATGACGGATGCAAAAGAATTGATAGGAACATCAACATCATTTATAGTGAATATAGATGATGATGATTTTCTTTATAAACCACATAAATTCAGTACTGCAACAATCAGTGTTGCAGGTTCTGATTATTTGCAATCATTATTCAGCGAAAGTTATCAAGACTTTAGAGTGAATTTATATAAGAATGACAAATTAGTGTGGACAGGTTTCATTTCACCTGAAACTTATTCACAAAATTATGTGGATGATATATTTGAATTTAGTATTGATGCAATATCAGCGTTAGCGACATTACAATATATTGATTATAGCGTTATCAATACAGGAACACAAATCACATCTATTTTTTCAATCATTAAGAAATGTATTATTGAATCAAAAGGAAAGTACAATAATGTGTTCATTCCATGCGTTTACGAAAGTGGAAATACAAACTTTCTTCAATCACTGACAATATCCGAACAAAATTTCTTTGATGAACAAAATGAAGCAATGAAATTAGATGAAGTATTAGATGAAATATGCAAAGTGTTGAATTGGACTGTTTGCGATTTCAATGGTGATGTACAATTTGTTGATGTTGATTACATGGCAAAAGGATTCACTAAATACTTAAAATTCAATGCTGATTTATCAACTTTTGAAATTGTCGATATTAGAAACAATGTGAATGTACAAGACATGGAATACTGGGGAAATGATAACCAATTAGATATACTTGGCGGCTACAATAAGGTTAAAGTAAGAACAAACAATTATAATACAACTTCACAAGTTCCAGAAGATGATTTTGAAAAATTAGATTGGTTCACTGGCAAAAAAGATACCAACTACAAAAACGAATATGAAACAAAACAATATTTGAAAAGTCAAGCATATAAATTTCAACGTTATCATTTAGTAACAGGCAATCCACTAAACGAAGAAGACAACGATAATTATGATTTGTTTAAAGTTGACCCTACTAAAGTTTTAGGTGGTTTTGCAATAAAAAGATGTCATTGGCAAATGGTTGATAATCATCCAAATATCACTGAATATAATTGGGAGTACATGTATCAATTTAAAATGGTATCAAAATATAACAGAGACGGAATAGATTGTACCGATGAACCACTAGATTTTAACAATCAAATTTATATTGCAAAATATGCACCTATATTACAATTCAACAATAAAAAAAGTCAATTATATAAGAATGGTGCTTTTGGTATCAGCTTTCAATCTCAATTTTTAGTGAATTATGATATGTCGTTAGTCAGAGCACACGAATACGGATATTCAGAAAGAAGGGATTTCGAACCGCTTGCAATATTGAGAATTGGAAACTGGTATTACACACAAAGCGGATGGCAACAAATTGCAAAAGAAAATTTCAATCCCGAATTACATACTTTTAAAGTAGTTACAACTTTGGAAGGCAATAGGTATCGAAAGTGGTATGCGGTAAATGACACAAAGAGTTTACAACAAAATTATGAAGGGTTAAAAGGGATGTGTATTGAACTTCCAACTGATGTTGAATTAATGGGACACTTTGAATTTCAATTATTAGCTGATACGTGGGATTTAGTTGCAAACGCTCCTGGTATTGGTTTTATGCTTAAAGACATTAAGATTGATTATTTCAAGAATGGGAACGTTGAAGATAAAGCAAAAGACAATGCAGACAATTTATATGAAAACATAATCAATTCAAATTATATCAATGCTTTAGACGATATAGATTTAAAGATTAGTACATTCAATAATGACGGCATGGATTATTCCAAATTGATTTATAATGATAAGTATTTAGAAGATAATCTATTTTCAAAACTAACTAATACCAATGTTAGATTAGAAGAACATCTAATTAAACGTATTATAAGTCAATACAAACAACCACGATTTAAAGTAAAATTGTCATTAAAGAATGATGAAAAATTAAATTCTTTTGCAATTATCAAAGACAATAATCTACAAAATAAACGCTTTATATTGCAAAGTGGTGAAATAGATTTTGCAAATGAATCATTCAACATTGTATTGAATCAAATTTTTGATTTTGTAGCATAATCCAAAATAACAAGACAAAACAAAGTAAGCAATGACACAAGTAATAATGCAAAAAATACCAAGCAAACCACGCTCAAAGTATTTGAATACTGCAAGCGATTTAACTTTTGTGAGTGGTGGTTTGATAATCAATAATGGCGGCAATAGTGGTGCATCATCAATTGAAATTATAGACAATTTAGATTCAATTGATGCAAATAAAGCATTATCCGCAAATATGGGTAGATTATTGAATGAAAGAAAATGGAACGCAACAGGCGGAACAGTTGATTTAATGACATTGACAGGTGATTTGAAAATTATTGGAAATTTAGAAGTTTCTAATACCTTCAAATCACCTTCAATCAGTGGTAACAATATCACTTCAACCTATATTGATTCAACACAGGGAAATTTTGATAGATTGTTTGCTGATTCAATCGCATCATCAACAATTACAAGCGATACAGTTGCAACAGATAGAATCACTTCAAAGGTCTATCAAAGTGGTTTAAAAGGTTTTAGCATTGATGCAAACGGAAATGCAGAATTTGGAAATCTATCAATTAGAGGTGAATTTGCAGCAAATTCAATTAATTACAATAAAATCAGTGCAACAAACGGTGAAGTTTGGATAACGGATGCAGCACAGGTTATCAGCATTGACGATACAATAAAAGAAGTCGTGGTAACTGATAATGTATTTAGAGTTGATGATATATTGCTATGTCAAGTGTTTAACGGAAGCAGTATAAAACGATGCGAAATTAAAATTACTGCATTAGTATCAACTACAACAGAAAGTGCAACATATCAATACACTAATATATCAAATTCGAACAAACTTGTTGCAGGTGATACGCTTGTTAGAGTATCTAATGATAACAATGCAGACAGAAACCAATATATGAAATTAAGTCCCTACCATGGTGCAATAATTGATGTTATTAATAGTAATGATGTTGTTACAAGGTTAGGTTGTTTAAGTGGTATTAGTGATTCAAATTTTGGTGTATTAAGCGGCTATGGTCTTTATAGTGACAATACATATTTAAAGGGAAACTTTGCAACATCATCAACACAATTCAATGCAGATGGTTCGGGATATATTGCGAACAAAGCAATCCAATTCGACAAAAACGGAAATGTAACATTTAGTAATAACGTTAAATTGAACTGGCAAACCGATATTAATAATGCAGTTGATAATGCAACAAATGACATTAATAATAAGATTGATAGTACAACAGATTCAATTAATAACAAGATTGACAACACAACAGATTCAATTAATAACAAGATTGACAACACAACAGATTCAATCAATGATAGGATTGATAATTTAGAAGAATCAAGCAACAACAAATTTGAAAATCTTGAATTATCTGCAACAACTGTTACAAGTGCGGTGACGGAATGCAATAACAACTATGACATATTGAGCGACAAAGTAGGCAATAAACTAACTTATATCGACAGCACAGGGATTTATACTGGCACATTGGCTGCAAATCAAATTGTAACAGGACAAATCAATTCAAGCCTAATTAATGCAGATGAAATATTAAGTAATGGTGATGCATGGGCTTTAAAAAAAGATGGAAGCGGATATTTAAGTAACAAAAAAATTGAATGGGATGCAGAGGGAAATTTGACATTGCAATTTGGTACGAGGAAGGAATTTAAAACTATAGATATTGATGATTATGACTTTGAAAATTCTTTCAAAGTTGATTTATCAAACGGACTAAATTTCTATTTCACAAAAAACAAAGACAATAATCCAAGAACAATAATATTACCTTGTAATGAATCATTCATAGGTCTTGAAGTTGAAATGATGTTTAAAGGAAACCCTGGTTTAATAAGGATTGAATGTACAAATAATTATGCGTTTATGTATAACGGGCAAGATGTACGCTATATTTCAATCGGACATTATCCACGAAGATTAAAATTAGTAGCGAGAAAATATAATTTCTCAAGTAAAGGCTTATGTTCGTGGTGGATTGACAATGCTGCGGAATTTAGTATGTCAAGCGATGGCACATTTGTTGGAACATTCAGAAGCGTGTAATATAAGTAAAAGCAGATGTTTATTTCTATCAATCATTCGATTTTTATAATTCAATTTTCGTAATTTGCAACTGCAATCAGAAACAGAAATTGAATCTTGATTGCAGTTTTTTTTGTTCCGTCTTTATCTACGGGGGGGACTTCATTTTTTCTGATTGGTAGCCAATACCCCGCTACCAATGCAAAACTTATGGACGGAATTTTTTCAAAGTTTCTGTTTCGTAGTTTCAATGTACCTAAAATATATAAAAGAGTTTAGAAATGATAACCCGTTCCGTTGAATCCTCGTCTGCGATGACAGACGTCCAGGTCATATTCTGTGAAACTCTTGTCTTCGCGCGTAGCGGAGCAATGGATTACTATCAGGTTTATAGTTCTCATGAATGGATTAAATAGATTGAATAGGTTCTGTAAATTGCACAGGTTCCATAATTTGCATTAATTGAATCATTATCATGCCTCTGCTGCACTACGTTGTGCACATTCCTTATTAATACATTGTAAGGCAGCAGCCTGTGCCAGCTGATCTCTTAATGAGAATATCTCCGTATGCATCTCTTTCACTTTCGAGCTAAGGTCGAAATAATCCTTCAACACTTTTTCCAATTGCTGCATCAGAAAAGTATATTGGTCTTTCACCAGTTCGCTGAACTCTTTTACTTCTTGCGCCATTACTTTGCGCTTTTTGCGATTACTGCCCAGAAAGGACAGGATCGTCATAATGATCTCTATGATTTTATCGAGCATTTTAATAAATTGAGGATTGAAAATTGAGAATTAAAAAATAAATGTAGAAGAAAACAGAAACCGCATGGAGAGTAACTGTAGAAATCACTCTGTAATACCCATGCGGCACTGTTTTTAATGATTAAGCTGCCGGGTCCGGAGCTTCTCCGCTTCCACCGCTACCGCTGTTTCCACCATCCGCGTCTTCTCCGTCACCCTTTCCGGCCAGGATGAAATCGACATTATTCTCGCCTCGGGTAGTGGCATGACTCGTGTTCACCAGTTGAAGCGCCTTATCTGCCACAAAACGAACATTTACTTTACGGATATTGCGCACCGTGCAATCCTTCTCCTTTTCAGCCCCTTCGCTGCTCAACGTGATATGGAACGTGCCCAATCCGTCAATCTTCACCTTGTCTCCCTGGGTGAGCGACAGGCGCAACTGCTCAACAAAAGCCTCGATGGAATGCTTCACATCTCCTGCTGTAAGCGATGAGTTCGCTTCGATGGCATCGGCCAGCTTGTTGATGTCCATCACTCTCACTGTGCCCGATTTCTGGCGTACATAATACAACATCTGTGAATTCGGCTGATTCACATACTTTCTGCGCTGATAGCGCTCCACTAATACATTCATACAATTAAAAAAGTTAAGGTTTAAGTAATAATATTTTCTGTCGTTGTTGACATTACAAATATACGAAATTTGAAAGGGAAAGTCAAGTGTTTTGCTATTTATTTTATATCAATAATGAAATAAAAAAAGAAATTCCATACAGCTTTATATTGTAATATAAAATTGTATGGAATCGGAGTGAATCTGTATCTATTTAGCATGTTTCAGCATGTATTCCAGCGGTGGAACGTATTCGGTGATTTTTGTCATTGCCGAATTATGCCTGAAGTATACGTTTCCCGTCTCTCCGTTGCGTTGTTTGGCTATGATTGCTATGCCTAGTTCTTCGGTAGGGTAACCGCTTTCGCGGTCGGTTGTTATTCGTGCGAGGGCGGGGCGGTAGAGTAATATCACGACGTCCGCATCCTGCTCGATTGCGCCACTTTCGCGGAGATGTGCCAGTTCGGGGCGGCCTGCGGGGCGGTTTTCCGATTCGCGGTTTAGCTGGCTAAGCAGTACCACCGGTACGTTTAGCTCTTTGGCTAGCAACTTCGCTTTGCGGGTGGCTTGCGCCACTTCCTGTTCGCGGTTGCGGTTGTTTTGGCCGGTTGTCATGTCGCAGAGTTGCAGGTAGTCTATAATGATCGCGTCGCATGCATGCTGGCATTGCAGCAGTCGCGCGCTGGAGCGTACGTGTTCCATGTTGACCGAGGTGCTGTCGTCTACGTGTATCGGCAGGCGTTTGAGGTCGGCGGCTGCTGTGCGTGCCTCTGCAAGCTCTTGCGGGCTGACGGTTCCTGACCGCCAATGGCGGGCACTGACTTCGCTGGCTGCTGTCAGCCATCGGTCGGCCAGTCTTTCTCCTTGCATTTCGAGGCTGTAGACGGCTACGGCATGTCCTGCCATGGCTGCGTTTCGTGCCAGGTGTAGTGCGAATGCCGTTTTTCCTACGCCGGGACGGGCGGCAATTACCACTAGTTCGCCGTTTTGGAGTCCGGACGTCATGCGGTCCAGGTCTGCCAGTCCGGTAGGGATGCCGGTCACTCCGTTTATGTTGTTGGCAATACGTCCTTCGGCTTCGGTCATGGTGGCGGTCATCAGTTCATCCATGTCCCGCATGTGGTTGTTGTGGCCGAATTCGCCTTCCAGGCGGTCGAGCAGGTTGTGCGCGTCCATCAACGAGTCGTCGATGTCCATCGTTTCGTCTAGCGCGCAGGCGAGTAGTTTGTTGAATCCCAAGATCATTTCGCGTCGTAGATATTTCTCGTGTACGATCTGCGCGTGATATTCGAGGTGGGCGGAAGTCGCCACTTTGCTGCTCAACTGGGTGATGCCGAACGCTCCGCCCGCCTCTTCGAGCTTTCCGCGGTGGGAAAGCTCTTCTTTTACGGTGAGGATGTCTATCTTCATTCCGGCGTGGTACATAGCCAGTATGGCGGCGTAGATCAGTTGGTGGCGCAGGACATAGAACATTTCGGGGCGCAGCTTGTCGGCTATCAGTGGTATAGCTCTCTGCTCTATCAGGCAGGCGCCGATGATGGCTTCTTCTATTTCGGGAGCCTGTGGTGAAACTCTGTTTTCGGTATTCATAATCAGTGTTTGTTTAATCAGTCTTCGTTTAATTGGGATTCGTTTTATCAGTATTCGTTTAGGAAAGCTTTGTTGGATAAATAGCTGGCAGCGTGGAGCAGGTAGTTGATGTTTGTTTGGTGGAAATAATAATCTTCTACCTTGTCGATGGCGAGTTGCTGTTCCTTGTCGCTTAATTTTTTCCATTCGCGTTGCGCTTTGGCGATGTTTTCTTTGGGAAGCTGCGTGATGCTGTGAAACTCATTCCAAAACAGGCGGAACTTCTCGTTGACGGCTTTCTTTTTCTGCTTGCCGCTGTCGGGGGCTCCTACCCATTTGTCGTATTCGACGACACGAATATGCAGGGACGGGTTGTTGGGATGGGGGACGATTTCGATGATCCCCAGGATGGCAAGGGCGTGTATGAACCGGAAGGTTTTTCCGACAGACCAGCGGAAAATGCGGCTCCAGTCGCGGTAGCTGAACATGCTTTCGCCTCTTTTGCACAGGTAGTCTTTGTGCTGCCGGTCGCTGTATAACGTGTCCGAATAGTTGACTTTCATCAGGATTTTCAGGAGCGCTTCTATTTCTCCGGCTTCTATGTTCGGGTCTTCTATTTGTTGTTGTAGCAGGGCCTTGGGGATAATGAGAAAACCATGTTCCATCATGGTTTGAAAATTGAAATTGTTCATTGGGTTATCGTTTTAAATTTCTGTAAAGGTACGCCGTTCCTGTGCGATGCGCAAGGGGTGTGGTTCCGTGCGGACGGGTGTGGATGAATAAAGGGTGCCGCGATGCGCAAATCGCTGTTTTTTTTCTTCTTTCATGAAGCCGGGGAAGGAGTGGGGATGGAACGGATGCTCTGTTGGTGGTTGGCGGAGCTTCTGTTGGTGGTTGGCGGAGCTTCTGTTGGTGGTTGGCGGAGCTTTTGTTGGTGGTTGGTGGAGCTTTTGTTGGTGGTTGGTGGAGCTTCTGTTTGTGACTGGTGGAGCTTCTGTTGGAGAAAAAACAAAGCCTTCGTTTAGGGGGATTCGAAGGTCTTGTTTGTAGTGAAAAAACGGTCATTTTTGCCGAACGCTTTGTGGAATGCTTTTTTCTTTCTGTAAATAGCTATATGATTGGTAGTTATCTTTGTTTTGAAAAAAAGTGGTGAACGCAAAGTGGAATACATAATAAACAATAAAAGATAAATGATATATTTAAAAATATATAGATCGATTTTCCTTTTATTTCTTGTCCGTGTTTTCGTTTTCTGTTACGCGCTAAACGTTTGTCGGCAAGTCAATGTGGGGAGGTCCCCAGTGTCGGTAGATGATTAGCTGCATTTCAGGACTGACATCGATTGTTTGGCTGGTGTAATATGCAGCAACCAGTTGTTCGTTCAATGTCTTGTTTGCTTTAATGCGTTTGCGCATTTTTTTGCTGGCGGAAGAAGCGTTTGCCAGATCGGGAAAATACTCCTTCGCCAATTCGGAGAAATACTTGAATCCATTAATGCTGTAGCGTTCGGCAGCTGGTTCATTGTTGTTCATAATTTTTTTATACTTTAAATGGTTAAAATAATATGTTGTTTGAAAAATTGTGCAAATGTATGAAATTTACTTTGATGATTAATGTAAATGTTTTGGTTTTTATTTTTTAGATTTTATGTATGTAAATTTTTGAAGATATATTTTTGTATTTTACTAAAGTAAAATGTGGGAAAAGTAAATATTAATTATTAATTTATTTTTAATGAAAAAGGAAAGTTTTACTTTGTTTATGAAACAAGTGGCTGTTGATTTGCAGCAGAGTGGAAATTTAGGGACTGCTCATGTATACAGAAGTACGTTGAATGCGATTCTTACTTTTCAGGGTTCCGATCGTTTGTCGTTTTGGGAAATCACTCCGGAGTGGCTGAAGCATTTTGAGGGTAGTCTTCGTGCACGTGGGTGTAGTTGGAATACGGTGTCTACGTATCTTCGCACGTTGCGTGCGGTTTACAATCGCGCTGTCGATCTTCGGAAGGCATCATACGTGCCGCATCTTTTTCGCTCCGTATATACAGGTACGCGGGCAGACCGCCGCCGGGCACTGGATATGGAGGATATGAAGAAGGTGTTTGCCCGTCTGTTGCAGTCGGACGCCATCACTCCTGCCATGAAGGGTGCGCAGGAGTTGTTCATTCTTATGTTCCTGCTTCGGGGATTGCCTTTTGTCGACCTGGCTTATTTGCGTAAGAGTGATCTGCGGGGAAATGTGATCAGTTATCGTCGTCGTAAAACGGGGCGTCCGTTGTCTGTGACGTTGACGACGGAAGCGATGTTTCTTTTGCAAAAGTATATGAATCGGGAGGAACAGTCGCCTTATTTGTTCCCGATTCTTCACAGTGACGAAGGTTCGCCAAAGGCGTACAGGGAATATCAACTGGCATTGCGTAATTTTAATTATCAGCTGGAATTATTAGGAAAGGCATTGGGACTCAAAGACCGGTTGAGCTCGTACACCGCCCGGCATACCTGGGCTACGACGGCTTATTATTGTGAAATCCATCCGGGCATTATCTCCGAAGCGATGGGACATTCGTCTATCACCGTCACTGAAACCTATCTGAAACCTTTCCGAAGTAAGAAAATTGATGAAGCAAATAAACAAGTTCTTGACTTCGTGAAACGCTCTGTTGTAGGTGTAAGCGCTTGAAAATTACTCTGTTACTTTGTAGGTAACGGGAATGAATATCGGTGCAAATATGAGCATATTTCTTAAAACAAC
>OAWM01000123.1_pt1 | contig 80601 bp, 77 predicted proteins | sample 1495501 | NCBI WGS metagenome assembly OAWM01 (sample SAMEA2580210, study PRJEB22360) | human gut metagenome | biome: human gut; feature: human-associated habitat; material: faeces | place: Denmark | collected 2008/2010 | reverse complement strand
TTAACCACAAAGGTAATATTTCAACCTTTATTTTTCACAGTGCAAATCTAAAGGAGAACGCAGAGGACACAGAGTCTTTTATTATTAGATAATAATCTCTGTGTCCTCTGCGTTCTCTGTGGTGAAACTATTTTCTGCGAAAACAATTCTCATACGTACACAGCCCGCAAGTATATTCCAGCTTACGGACATGAGAACCCACTCCAATAATACCACTTACAGATTTGATGGGAATCATTAGACTGGAATCTGTCAACTGAATACCACAGGGCGAAGCGACCGGAAATAAGGAGAATAGTTTTTGTTGTTCCGATACGTGCCATCCGCAATAACCGGGGCTGTATCTGTTAGTGTGCTTCCAACCTCTCTTTTCGATAAATGCAGCCAACTCCTCTTCCATGCAATCAGCAGCCTTTTCTGCAATGATGCTCCCCAATGAGTCTGCTATATATACTTTCACCATGTCGTCCTCTTGCTGGAGGAGATGTTGGAACTCCTCAAATTCAACTCCGGCAGTTGCGGTAAAAAAGGCAAAAGCTTCCGAACCCCGTAATTGGCGGGCAATGGTTTTACCGATTGAGAGAACCGTATCTTTTACAGTCAGTGTTGCTTTTTCAGTGTCAAGCAGTCCGTCAGTGAGGAAAAAGAAAAAACGGGGACGAAGAAGGGGAGTGATACGGTCAAGTAACGTATTTATTTCTTCTATAACCATTCCATCCGGCATAGAATCTTTATATCCCATCGCCTCGTAAATATCAGATGATGGGATTTGCAGTTTTTGATAAGTAAGCTCCTGTTCAACCATTATTGAACTCTTCCAATGCGGTATAAAATGCGTCTATATTAATAGAAGACGTATGTGGCGGAATATCACAACCACTTGACAATACGAAATTAGGATATGCACGGGTAGTCTCCAATAGTTGCAAAGTCGCTTCCTTCATAGTCTCCGGGCCTGCCATCTTGAAAAGGCTCACCGGGTCCAGATTTCCCATTGCCAGTGCATCGGTCGGAACCTCTTTCAACGCTTCCTCCATCTTAATTTTATTCCCGAAGTGGTAAGCGGCTGCACCGGTATAAACCATCGCTTGCGTGCAATTCCCTGTGTTTCCGCAATTATGAAGCACTACGGCAAAGTGCTCATCCTGTACCTTCTCTATTATTTCTTTCACAAATAAAGAAGAATATTGCAGGCAATCTTCGTTGGATAACAGTCCTGCAGCAGGTTCAGCCATGATTACACCGTTCACACCGGTTGCTTTCAATGCCATGCAATAGCGGGTGATGAAGTCACTGCATTTTCTTAATAACGTATTGGCTGCATCGGGATTAATATAAATCAGCATCATGATTTCCGACATATCATACAAACGTCCGGCCAGCGAATAAGGACCGATGCAACCGGCAAAAACCGGACGGTCTGTAACATTTCTGGCTGTCAGCATATTTGCTTTAAGATATTCCGGGATTCTTCCTTTATTCAACGCCGGAACTTCCAGCTTTTCAATAGCAGCTTCATCCGCCAGTAAACGGCCGGACACACTGGGCACCTCATTTTTCGGAAAGATAATCTCTGCCCCGAAAGCTTCCGCTTCTACCGTCAGATCCATGATAACGGTTGCTGCCGCAGCCGGATACTTGTCACAAAGAGCTTTGATAGCCTCATAATGAACCTGCCCGTTTGTCACTGCATCATGCACCGTTTTCCCTATAAACTCGATACCCGGATGTGTCATGATCGGAATTGCTATCGTTTCCTTACGTTGGATCGTTTGGCTGATCCATTCTTTCATATTCAGTTTGCCCATAATTTCAGTTTTTATTATTTCGTCTTCTATAAAGACGAACCAACCGCTTTTTTGTAATCTTGGAATTCACTTAAAAATATCCATTGGCGGAGTTAATTCATAAATGTACGGAAATGAACGCTTAACTACCCCGAAGGACTTGACAAACGCATTTTTATGTTGTATATTTGTAGACGAAACGTGCAGTAAAACTATAAATTAAAATTTGAAAATGAAAGAAAGTAATCCATATAAGCGTCTATATTCAGCTACGATAAAGTGTAATATTATAACAAATTCCATGGATGATACTTGTGTAATTTAGGGCATAACTAATCCATTTAAAAGCTTAAGGCTGCAAACTCTTACGGGTTTTGTAGCCTTTTTTGTTGTATAAATTCAAATATAAACTACTGAAATGTCCAATAAGAGTTTATAATAAACTGTAGACCCGTTTATAATAAACTATAAACGTTTTTATTATAAACTTAAAAAGAGTTTGTGTAAAAAGGATAAACTATTTTCAATGGATTGCGAAGGTGAGAATACGAGTGAATGGTTTTAGAATGTTTGAATGGTAAATATTGGATACATATTTCCTGGATGTACGATTCAGTTATTCAGGAAAATAAAGGCAGCTATTTTATTTGAGGTTATCCCCCGAATAATAATAGCTGCCTTATTTGTTTTTATCTTTTGAGGCTTTATTTTACCGGAATCTTATCAATACGGTTCTGATGGCGTCCGCCGTCAAATTTGGTAGAGAAGAACTCTGTCAAAATCATGTCCGCTTCTTCAGTGCTGATGAAGCGTCCCGGCATAACCAGTACATTAGCGTCATTGTGCTGACGAGCCAGGTGTGCGATTTCTGCATTCCAGCAGAGAGCAGCACGAACCCCTTGGTGCTTGTTCAGCGTCATATTGATTCCGTTTCCACTGCCACAGATAGCGATACCGGGATAACATTCTCCCGATTCCACTGCAAGAGCCAGCGGATGAGCATAATCCGGATAGTCTACGCTTGCGGTAGAGTTAGTTCCGAAATCCTTGTAAGCCCAGCCTTTTGCTTCCAGCCAGCCGCGAACATATTCTTTCAGTTCAAAACCGGCATGGTCGCATGCTAATCCGATTGTTTTCATTAGAGCATTGCTTTTACTTGGTTATATACGTTCTCGGCAGTAAATCCAAGTTTCTCATCCAACACTGTGTAAGGAGCAGAGAAACCGAAAGATTCCAATCCCCAAACTTTACCGTGGCAACCTACCAGACCTTGAAGAGTGACAGGCAGACCGGCAGTCATACCGAAAATCTTCGCATCTGCCGGAAGAATAGCTTCCTGATATTCTTTCGGTTGGTTGCGGAACAGACCTTCAGACGGAGCAGATACAATGCGTACCTTCACGCCATCTTTGCGAAGCAACTCTGTGCCGGCTACCAATGTAGCTACTTCAGAACCTGAAGCCACTAGGATAACATCCGGATTTTCGTCGGAACCTGCTACGATATAAGCACCCTTGGCTGCCTGTTCGTAATCTGTTCCTGTCGGTAAATTGGCAATATTCTGACGAGAAAAGATCAATCCTGTCGGAGTAGACATATTTTCCATAGCAAGTTTCCAAGCGATGGTTGTCTCTTCTGCATCAGCCGGACGAAGTACCAACATAGAGTTGTGTCCCTTATGATTTTTCAGTTTTTCCATCAGGCGGATTTGAGCTTCCTGTTCTACCGGTTCGTGAGTAGGACCGTCTTCACCTACGCGGAATGCGTCGTGTGTCCAGATGAATTTCACTGGTTGTTCCATCAAAGCAGCCATACGTACGGCAGGTTTCATGTAGTCGGAGAATACGAAGAAGGTACCGCAAGCAGCGATCACACCACCGTGGAGAGACATACCGATACAGATACAAGCCATTGACAGTTCAGATACACCTGCCTGGAAGAATGCTCCGCTGAAATCACCTTTCTTGAAAGAATGAGTCTTTTTCAGGAAACCGTCAGTCTTGTCAGAGTTAGAAAGGTCGGCCGAAGCAACGATCATGTTTTCTACCTGTGTAGCAAGTGCGCCCAATACGGTTGCAGATGCAGCACGAGTAGCGCTACCTGCTTTCTGTTCGATAGCAGCCCAGTCAACTTTCGGAGCTTTGCCCGAGAAGAAGAGTTCCAGTTTTGCAGCCAGTTCCGGGTTTGCTTTCGCCCATGCAGCTTTTGCAGCATATTTTTCAGCTACAATTTTCTTCAGTTCTTCTGCACGTTTTGCATACAGTTCGGCTACTTCCGGGAATATAACGAACGGGTTAGTAGGATCACCACCCAGATTCTTGATTGTATTTACGTATGCGTCGCCGCCGAGAGGAGCACCGTGTGTAGCGCAGTTAGCTTCATAGCTGCTGCCGTCTGCCTTGCGTGCACCTTTACCCATTACGGTTTTACCGATAATCAGCGTCGGGCGTTCTTTTTCAGCCTGTGCTTCTTTGATTGCCGCACGGATTTCGTCAGGATCATTACCGTTGATACTAAGTACGTTCCATCCCCATGCTTCATATTTCATGGCAGTATCTTCAACGGTTACATCTTTCGTTTCTGTAGAAAGCTGAATATCGTTGGAGTCATAGAACATAATCAGGTTGTCCAATCCCAATGCACCGGCAATACGTCCGGAACCTTGAGAGATTTCTTCCTGGATACCACCGTCAGAGATGTAAGCGTAAATGGTCTGATTCATCACCTCGTCGAAACGGGCTTTCAAGAATTTGGCAGCGATAGCAGCACCTACTGCAAAAGTATGTCCCTGTCCCAACGGACCAGAAGTATTTTCGATGCCACGCATGATGTCCACTTCAGGATGTCCCGGAGTAGGGCTTCCCCATTGACGGAATTCTTTCAGCTCGTCCAGCGTGAATTTTCCTGTCAATGCCAACGTAGAATAAAGCATCGGAGACATGTGGCCCGGGTCGAGGAAGAAGCGGTCACGTCCTTCCCAACGGGGATTTTCAGGATCGTATACTAGAAACTCAGAGAAGAGTACATTTACAAAATCAGCACCACCCATGGCGCCACCCGGGTGACCGGAATTGGCTTTCTCAACCATTGAAGCAGCAAGAATACGGATGTTATCCGCTGCACGATTCATAAGTTTGTTATCGTTCATATCATTAAAATTTAATTGATTTCTGTCAGATTGTTCGCAAAGATAACTCTTTATGTGGATTTAACAATCCAAAAGAGCTATCTTTTTTATCGACAATTTTACGGTCTTCTTGTTTGTGATACAATAAGTAATTACTCTAAAATTACTGTAACTCTAAAGTAACAATGGACTTAGCAGGAAGTTTTACCTTCATTGTACCTTTATTGATTTTTACCTCTTTGAAAGGTGCCGGTTTTACAATATTAGGTTTTTCAAAAGAATTGTAATCGGTCAGTTTGGAAGCGGTCAGAATCTCTCCGATAGCTTTCTTGGCTTTCGTATCACCCAGATTGATGGTGATTTCCTGCGCTTCATCAGCATCTACATTGGAAAGAGAAATATGGATCACCCCATCTTTATTTTTGGAAGCTGTGGCGCTTACCATCGGAACGGTGCGGTTATCACGTACACTCATCTTTTCGCAAGTCAGGTCGATAGGAAGATAAGTGGCATCCTGGTGTACTTTATACATCTTGAAGACATAATAAGTAGGCGTCAACACCATTTCTTTGTCTTTTGTCAGAATCATCGATTGAAGTACATTGACAATCTGCGCGATATTTGCCATTTTCAGGCGGTCTGTATATTTATGGAATACATCAAGACTTAAAGAAGCCACGAAAGCATCACGCAATGTGTTCTGCTGATACAGATGTCCTTTGATGGTTCCCGGTTCCTCATCCCACCAGGTTCCCCATTCGTCCAGTAAGAGAGCGATTTTCTTGTCCTTGTCATATTTGTCCATGATGGTACAATGTTTCTTGAGTACATCTTCCACTTCCAGACATTTGCCCATCGTCCAGTAATAATCATCCTTGTTGAATTGAGTGGCTGATCCTTTGCTGCCACTCCATCCGGTTACGGTATAATAGTGCAGAGAAAGACCGTCCATCCGGTGTCCTACACGATTCATCAATACATCTGTCCATTTGTAATCATAGTCACTTGCGCCACTGGCAATCTTGAACAGACGGTTGCCGTCATAATTGCGGCAATAAGTAGAATAACGACGATATAAGTCTGCGTAATATTCCGGACGCATGCTGCCACCGCACCCCCAGCTTTCATTTCCTACGCCGAGATATTTCAATTTCCATGCTTTGTCGCGACCATTCTTACGGCGAAGGTTGGCCATAGGCGAGTCTCCGTCAGAAGTCATATATTCCACCCATTTGGCAAGCTCTTCCACTGTGCCGCTACCTACATTTCCACTCACGTATGGTTCGCAACCCAGCATTTCGCAAAGATTCAAAAACTCGTGCGTTCCGAAACTGTTGTCTTCAATGGTACCGCCCCAGTTGTTGTTCACCATCTTCGGACGGTTCTCTTTCGGACCAATGCCATCCATCCAGTGGTATTCATCGGCAAAGCATCCGCCCGGCCAGCGAAGAACGGGAACGGACAAGTCTTTCAGTGCATTGAATACGTCTGTGCGATATCCCTTGATATTAGGAATATCCGAGTTTTCGCCTACCCAAAGACCGCCGTAGATACATGAACCCAAGTGTTCGGCAAACTGGCCGTAAATTTCCTTCGGTATGATTTCTTTGCCTTGGTCGGCATGTACGGTTATGGTAGCACTCTTTTGTGCAGAAAGAGATACAGATGCTGCCAGAAAAGCCGTGCTGACTAATAGTTTTGCTTTCATAAATGGTATTTGTTTAATGATTATTTTTTACCACAGATTACGCAGATTATCACAGATTGATTTTATTCTGACTGCTATCATGTTATAACCCATAAATAATCTGTGTTAATCCGTGTAATCTGTGGTGACTTCTATTTTAGTAAACGAACTTCATAAACGGCAGAGGTCCATTCCGTCCCGTCAGGGATAAAACGTATCAGACAACTACCCGTATTCAGTTTTTGAGGCAGAACGTATGAAAGGGTTATGAAACCGTCTTTATCCGCTTCACTGACAGTCGGATGAACAGCCAACTTTTCGTTATTCAAAAGAATAGCCACTTTATTGCGGTCATCTTTCCGTACCGTAATCAGGAGGCGGCTTGCTTCCTCTTTTACCTTCAATTGATAGCCGAACCAACCTTTGGCACGTCGGAAATGCCGGTCTTTATTCGTCCCTGTTTCTGCCTGTTCATACTGGATGCCATGGTCAGACTCCGGTTGCTGTTCGCCAGGGAAGATAAGGTCAATGGTTTGATTAGCCAATTCCGTTGCTTTTCGTTCAGCCGTTGCCATCTCTTCCTGAATCGCTTTAAACTGCTCTTCGCTTGCCTGCCGGAAATAAACGGCATAACGGGAATTATGCAGGCGGAAGAACGGAACGAGTTCCAATGCCTTGTCTTGTGCAGGATAAACCTCTCCGTTATAGCTGAAAGTAATCCGGCTATTCTGTTCTTTCTGAAGAGACTTGCAGATTGAATCTGGATTTCCTATCAGCATCGGAACTTCTTGCAGAGGAATTTGTTTGCCATGAGCGATATGTCCGCCACGACTGTCATCGGCATATAAACCGTCAAGATGTTCAGTGCCTGTGGAAGCTGCAAGAACGATCGGACCATATAAGAAAGCATAATAATCTTTCTTGTCGGGAATTTGTTCTACGCTGACTTTCATAGGCAAGTGGAAAGTAATGACATCCCCTTTTTCCCATTTGCGGGAGAGAGGAAGATACTGGTTACCTTTTGCCATAACGAACATTTTTCTTTTTCCATTGATGCTGACGCTATATCCTTTGGATTGGTTCGCCCATTCCGGAATACGTATCATTAAAGTACGTTTTTTCTTAGGCGCTTCATTTATTCGCAAAGTTACCTTGCCGTCATCGGGGAAACGGGTTTCCTGTGTCAAAATAATGCCTTGCTCTTTCCAGGTCAGTTGTGAAGGAATGAAGAGATTGACATAAAGAGTGTCTTTCCGATACGCATAGATAAATTCACCGTATTTGGTATGATTCTCCAAGCCTGAACCTACACAGCACCACATTGATGTTTCCGGTTGTGAGTACACGCGATAATGTCCCGGACGCATAGGAGTGAAGTAGACAAATCCACCTTTATCCGGCTCTTGTGACGCTAGAATATGATTGTAAAGCGCACGTTCGTAATAGTTTACGTAGTTGGGATCAGGTTCGTTTGTTTGATTCGGATTATGAGAATTCTGATAAAGCATTTTGGTAAGACGGAGCATGTTGTAAGTATTACAGGTCTCCGGTCCTTGAACGTCGTTCAGCATGGACGTGAAGTTATCCGACGGATGGAAATGTTCGCGTACACTATTTCCTCCGATGCAGACAGAACGGTGATTGACTACCGTGTTCCAGAAAAAACGGGCGGCATGATCCCACTCTGCAGCATGATTCCAATTCTTGTCGTCTTGTGAAAGTTCGGCTATTCGCTTGTAGCCGATCACTTTCGGAATCTGTGTGTTGGCGTGCATCCCCGTCAATTTGTCTTCCTCTTTGATAAGCGGGTCGAGGATAAGGTTGTGAGAGAAACGGCGTGCCAGTTCCAGATACTTCTTGTCGCCTGTGATTTCGGCCACGTCAGCGAACGTTTCGTTTAATCCGCCATGTTCGCTACGAAGCATATCCTGCATTTGTTCGTCGCTCAAGCCGGAAGTGATATCGATCATCCAATCTGTAAAAGCGATAAGCATTTGGCGTGCAAGGTCGCTTCCTGCATAGAGATATGCATCCCGCAATCCGGCGTAAGTCTTATGTATATTGTATAGAGGCACCCATTTACCGTTAAGGTCGAAACCTCCGGCACGGATTTTTCCTGCTTTTATATCTTTCCAAAGTTGAAGGCTTCCCGGAGTTCCTCCGATGAATCCTGTGCCGACAGTTTGTTGTGCCCGGTTCAACTCATTCAGCATGTAGTTGAGGCGATTATAGACTGCGGTATCTCCGGTGGCGGCATACATCATGGAAAGTGCGGATAAATAATGTCCGCCGATATGCCCGTCCAGTCCGGTATTTTCCCAATTGGTGTAGCTGGGGGCTTTAGGCTGTAACCCTGCTTCGCGGAGAAAAGGAGCGAGCAGACGATCGGGGTCTAATGCAAGTATGTAATGTAAATCAGTCTGTTGAGCTTGCAGAAACGGACTATCCAATAGTTTCACATTCTGTAAAGGGAAGTAAGACACTTGTGGGGCGTTTTGAGCTTTGCCCAGTGAAGTGGACAGGACAAGTGCAAGTATGAACGAGGTGGTTTTCATGATAATAGTTTCCCCATCTCCCTCTCCAAAAGAGGAGAGGGGTGGAGATAATTAATGTTTGTACTTAGTTAGAATTGACTCTTGATAAACAGCGATTTATCGACAATCTTTGATGAACAACAATGGATTGCCGACTGTCAATTATTTAAATTTGACTGCTGCCTCTTCGATAGGCAATCCTGCCTTATAGTTTTCGATGTATGTATTGAAGCCGGCTACATCTTCGGGCGTAGGTGATACCTCGATACCCGCGTCACCGACAAATACGCTTTCATCCAGAAAATCGGCAAGAGATTGTTTCTTTTCATTGTTCACGAGGTAAGAACCTAACAGGGCAATACCCCAGGCACCACCTTCGCCGGCTGTTTCCATCACAGAAATAGGCGAGTTGATAGCTGCAGCAAGTATTCTTTGACCTACTCCTTTGGTTCTGAATAATCCTCCGTGACCAGTAATTCTGTCCACTTTGATTTTTTCTTCGTTGAACAGGATATCGTTACCAATCTTGAGCACTCCTACTGAAGCATACAAGTGAGTCCGCATAAAGTTTGCCAGGTTGAACTTGTCATTTGCCGAACGTACAAACAAAGGTCTTCCATCAGCAAATCCTGTTACAGGTTCGCCTGAAATATAATTGTATGAAAGCAAACCTCCGCAATCGGTATCACCGGTGAGCGCAATATTGTAAAGTTTGCTATAGATTTCATCCATATTTACAGGTATGCCCAGAAGCTCCTGATATTCCTTGAACAGGTTGACCCATGCGTTGAGATCAGAAGTACAGTTGTTGCAATGCACCATAGCTACCAGACTTCCGTCAGGAGTGGTCACCATGTCAATCATTTCGTATGGCTTCGACAAATCTTTCTCCAATACAATCATAGAGAATGAAGAAGTACCTGCCGACACATTTCCGGTGCGTTGTTTGACTGCATTGGTTGCCACCATTCCGGTACCTGCGTCTCCTTCCGGTGGACAAACCGGTATTCCTGCCTTCAAATGACCCGATGCATCGAGCTTTTTACTTCCTTCCGGAGTGAGGACACCAGCATTTTCACCTGCCGACAATACTTTAGGCAGAATATCTTCCAGTTTCCAGTTATATTCTTTCGGAGCAATCAGTTTGTCGAACTTAGCCACCATTTCAGCAGAATAGTTGTTAGTAGTTGGATCTATAGGAAGCATACCTGATGCATCACCTATTCCCAGCACCTTTTCGCCTGTGATCTGCCAATGCACGTAACCTGCCAGAGTGGTCAGGAAGTCGATTTTATTAACGTGTGCTTCGTTGTCCAGAATAGCCTGATACAAGTGGGAAATGCTCCAACGCAGAGGGATATTATAGACAAATAGTTCGGACAAAGCAGCCGCTGCGCGGCCTGTATTGGTGTTTCTCCAAGTGCGGAAAGGCACGAGGATTTCTTCTTTTTTGTTGAATGGCATATAACCATGCATCATAGCGCTGACACCGATGGCAGCCAGAGTCTCGATCTCTATGTCGTATGCATTCTTTACGTTAGTACGAAGATCGGCATAGCAATCTTGCAGCCCTGACCAGATAGCTTCAATGCTATACGTCCAAAGTCCGTCAACTAACTGGTTTTCCCAAGTGTGGCTACCTTGAGCAATAGGCTTGTTTTCCTGGTCGATCAAGACAGCTTTTATTCGTGTAGAACCGAGTTCTATACCAAGAATTGCTTTACCTGCCTCGATGGTTGATTTTGCATCTAATTTCATGTTGAAATCAATATTTTAAGGTATAACGATCATTATAAAAAAATCAAGTTTCGCAAAAACTTAACGAAATAATTAAGCCATGCGAAACTTGAATAATTGTTTTTAGCAAAGTGCTTTATTCAACATGTAATAAACTTCGTTCATGCGCAGTTCTTTCTTGAAGCAGCTGATCGTAGTATCCTTGTTGATATGTACCATTTCGATACCTGCGATTTCAGCATAATCTTCCCAATATTCTGCTGTCAGGTCGTAAGAGAAGCAAGAGTGGTGAGTTCCACCAGCCAGAATCCATGCACCTGCACCTACTTCAAGGTTTGGCATCGGAATCCAGAGAGCAGAAGCAACCGGCAACTTAGGCAGCGGTTTCGGCTCGATACATTCTACGTCGTTCACGATCAGACGGAAACGGTTACCCATATCTACAATAGTAGCAGTGCAGCCTGTACCTACTTTTGAAGTGAAGACCAAACGTGCAGTCTGACTCTTGCGGATACCTATACCGAGGAAGTGTACTTCCAGGCGAGGTTTGTTGGCGGCGATAAGCGGGCAGACTTCCAACATGTGTGACTGAAGGATAGAGCTGTTAGCACCGTCGAAGTTCAGTGTGTAATCTTCCAGGAATGAACAGCCTTTAGGGAGACCTTGATTCATCACCCATACAGTACGGTAAAGAGCAGCCGATTTCCAGTCACCTTCAGCACCGAATCCGTAACCTTCCGCCATCAGACGTTGTGAAGCAAGACCCGGGATTTGATCGAAACCATTGTATTCAATGTCGCCCAAATCGTCGAAGTTGGTAGTAAATCCTTTGGCACCTTTGGCTTTCAGGATAGCACGTATAGCCAGTTCAGCCTTAGCAGCATTCCATACTTTCTGGTAAGCTTCAGTTGATTTATCTTCCAGAGAAGCATCGTGATCGTATTCCTTGAAGTAAGTAGCTACCAATGCATCTACCTCTTCATTTTTGATATCCTTGTGATATTCCATCAATTCGCTTACCGGACAGTAATCTACGTGGTAACCCATACGTTGTTCAGCTTCCACTTTATCACCATCGGTTACAGCTACGTTGTTCATCTGGTCGCCGAAACGGATAATCAGCATATCCTGTGAATCTGCCCAACCGGCACAAACACGCATCCAAACGGCAATCTTATGCAAAGTCTCTTCCTCTTTCCAGTAGCCTACCACTACTTTACGACGGATACGCATACGGGTACAGATATGTCCGAATTCGCGGTCACCGTGAGCAGACTGGTTCAGGTTCATGAAATCCATGTCCATTGTATCCCAAGGAATTTCCTTGTTGAATTGAGTATGCAGGTGCAACAAAGGCTTCTTCAACTGTTGCAAGCCGTGAATCCACATTTTAGCAGGAGAGAACGTATGCATCCAAGTGATAACACCGACACACTTTTCGTCATTATTGGCTGCTTTGAAAACAGCTTCCACTTCTTTAGAAGAATTAGCTGTTCCTTTGTATACCACCTTTACAGGGAGTTTACCGGATTCGTTCAATCCGTTAACCATTTCATTAGAGTGTGCGTCTACTGCGATTACTGCGTCACCTCCGTACAAAAGCTGTGCTCCTGTTACGAACCATACTTCATATTGATCAAATGCGTTCATAATGTTATTGCTTTAATTTTTAATTGTTACTTTTTAATTGATTATTGTCCATAATAAGCATTCGGACCATGCTTGCGGCTGAAATGTTTCTCTATCAGCAGCGGATTCATTGTTAAATTGGGATTTACCGCATAAGCGATACTTGCCATTTTAGCCACCTGTTCCATAACCACAGCATTGTGTACGGCATCATGCGCGTCTTTTCCCCAAGAGAAAGGACCGTGATTTTTTACCAATACTCCCGGTGTATGTACAGGATTCAATCCTTCAAAACGTTTCACTATCACATTACCGGTTTCCAGCTCGTAAGCACCTTTCACTTCCGCTTCTGTCATATCCGCTGTGCAGGGAATGGCATCATGGAAATAATCCGCATGAGTCGTTCCGATGTTCGGAATGTCGCATCCCGCCTGTGCCCAGGCAGTAGCATAAGTAGAGTGAGTATGAACCACTCCGCCAATCTCCGGAAATGCTTTGTAAAGTACTACGTGAGTAGGAGTATCCGAGGATGGCTTCAGTCGTCCTTCAACGACCTTGCCATCCAAATCCACTACTACCATATCTTCGGCTTTCATGTCATCATAACTTACACCACTGGGCTTGATTACTACCAGCCCGCTTTCACGGTCGATGGCAGAAACATTGCCCCAGGTAAAGATGACTAATCCATGCTTTACCAATTCGAGATTGGCATGAAATACTTTTTCTTTTAGTTCTTCCAGCATAATGATTAGATTTTAAATTTCGGGTCTTTGCGGTAAGCCTTGCTATTGAACTTATACAAGGCAGCACCACGTTTCGAACCCAGTTTATCAATTTTATCAGTCTTTTCTATATAATCCATTTCAGCTACTCTTTTACGGAAATTCCGTTTATCCATTGTTTCACCGTAAATGGCTTCATATAAACTTTGTAATTGGGATAATGTAAATAGCTTCGGCAATAGATTGAAACCGATGGGCTCTACAGATGCTTTCTGTTTCATCAGTTCCCGTGCTTTTTCTACCATTTCAGGATGGTCGAAGATAAGCGGGGGAAGTTCATTTATATTCACCCAGTAAGCATTGTGTTTCTGAACCTGTTTCCGGTCATACTCATTGATGTTAATCAATGCATAATAAGCCACGGAGATAACCCGTTCACCCGGATCGCGATCGATAGCTCCAAAAGCTCCCACCTGTTCCATGTAAACGTTTTCTAGTCCGGTAAGCTCATGCAATACACGTTTAGCGGCATCATCCACACTTTCATTGTTTTGTACAAATCCTCCCATCAGTGACCATTCACCCATTGCCGGCTCGAAGTTTCTCTTTAACAATAACAGGCTGATTTCCCCTTCGTAGAAACCGAAAATGATACAGTCTATGCCGACATAGAAGGCCGGATTCGAGCTATAATAAACCTTTTCCCGCCCCTTTTCCAAAGAGGGGGAATTAGAGGTTATCATTGGCTCTTGTGAATTATCTTTATCCATTTAGATTGTGATTTTAGTTATAATAAAACAGTCTTTCCGTAGATAAGGCTATTTTCAGGCTTCTCTTTTAACCCTTCCCTAAGAGGAGGGTTGAAAGAGAAGCTTATTTTTACCAGAAATACCAGTAGAAAGCAGCAGTAATGGCCAGAATAATTACCGTATGAATAATATCCCAGTGATTCCAGCTTGCACGTGTAGCGGCTTTTTGTTCCTTAGTAGCCGTACCGAATACTAGTCCCTGAATCTTTTCTGCAGTTGGAGCTTCTGTTGCCAGACTGACTACGATTACTACAATAATACAGAACAGGAACATCCATCCACAGAAGAATAACCAGTTCATGTCATAGAACAAATATTTGAATGTAGAATCAGCTACTTCACCTGCGTTGCTATAATATACTTTTGCGCCGAGGCGGGTCAACCCGATTACCATGCCGGAGATCAATCCCCACATACCACCCTGGGCGGAAGTACGTTTCCAGCAGATCCCCAGTAAGAAAGCGGCAGCGATACCTGGTGCCAATACAGACTGAACATCCTGCAAGTAAGTATAAAGTACATCACCTACACTACGCATGATAGGAATCCAAAGAATACCTAAAACAACGATTACGATTGTTGCAATCTGACCGATACCCACCAGCTTCTTTTCCGGAGTTTCCGGTTTGAAACGTTTGTAAAAGTCGATAGTAAACAACATGGCTGATGAGTTAAACAGAGATGCAAGGGAACTCATCAAAGCGGCAAGAATACCACATACTACCAAACCTTTCACGCCCGCAGGAAGTAATTTGGCTACTAATGTCGGGAAGGCGGCATCAGCATTTGCTGTTCCGTTAGCCAGCATCGGTAAGAAACCTTCACCACCGGCACCGATATATTTTTGATGTAATGCAAATGCAATCATACCAGGAATCAAGAAAAGGAATACGGGTAGCAGTTTCAGATAAGCACCGAAAATAGTACCACGACGAGCTTCCATTTCATTTTTACCTGAAAGTACACGTTGTACGATGAACTGGTCGGTACACCAGTACCAGAAACCGATAATAGCCGAACCGATCAAAGCACCCAACCAAGGGAAGTTTGCATCATCGTTGCTACGAATCAGGTTAGTCATTGTATCACCGTAATCATTTACAGTAACAGCGCCGCAGACTCTCATCATTTCGTCCCATCCACCTAATTCTTTGAAACCGAGCACTAGAATTATTAATGATCCTAGCAGTAGGATAGGGGTTTGAAGAACAGAAGTGTAAAGAACTGATTTCATACCACCGAAGATAGTATAAAGCGCAGTTAACACTACCAGACCGATAGCTGCAATCCAGAAGAAATCAATTCCCCAAAGCTCTTTTATACCGAATACTTGTTGGAATACGAGGCCACCGGCATAAACAGTTACGGCTACTTTGGTCAATACATAACTTACAAGAGAAATAACAGATAAAATAGTACGTGATTGAGGATTATAACGACGCTCCAGAAATTCCGGCATTGTATATACCATGCTTCGTGTATAGAAAGGAACGAATACCCATCCCAAAATCAAGATCATCCATCCCTGGATTTCCCAGTGTGCCATAGCCATACCACTGGATGCTCCGGCTCCTGCCAGTCCGATCAAATGTTCCGAACCAATGTTTGATGCAAAGATAGAGGCACCGATTGCAAGCCATGTTGCGTCGCGTCCACCCAAAAAATAATCCGCCGAGTCATTTTGTTTTTGTCTGACTACCCAAACAATAATACCGATCAGAGCCAGAAAAAAGACTCCGATTACTAGCCAATCTAATGCTTCCACAATAAATATGATTTATAAGTTAATATTATTTCTCTACAGAGAATTTGAAAATACATTCGCTATTATAAGTTTGTCCCGGTTCCAGTACAACAGAAGGCCAGTCTGCCTTGTTGGGGCTATCTGGATAGTGTTGTGTTTCCAGGCAGACAGAAGCACGTTGGTTGTAAACGATACCTTTCTTTCCGGTTACGGTTCCATCAAGGAAGTTTCCTGTGTAAACCTGTACACCCGGTTCGTTGGTATATACTTCCAGAGTGATGCCGCTTTCAGGTGAAGTTAGTTTGGCTGCTACTTGAGAAAGATCTCCCTTAGTGTTGAGCACCCAGTTGTGGTCATACCCTTTTCCGTTCTTCAGTTGAACGAAATCATAATTGTTGATCTCTTTACCTACCGCTTTCGGAGTGGTGAAGTCCATCGGAGTGTCTTTTACCGGAGCGATTTCGCCTGTAGTCATAAAAGTACTGTCTACCGGAGTATAATAGTCTGCGTTCACATACAGTATGTTGTCAGTTGAAGCTTTTGACGGATCACCAGCCAGGTTGAAGTAAGAATGGTTGGTCATATTGATGATCGTCTTTTTATCGGTAGTTGCGCTATATTTAATGTCGATAGCGTTGTCTTCAGTTAGTTTATAGGTCACTTTAGCTGTTACATTTCCCGGGAAGTTTTCGTCTCCGTCCGGTGAGACAAGTGTCAGTTCCAACGTTGTCGGATCAATCAGATTAGCTTCATAAACTTTGTATTGCCAACCTTTCGGACCTCCATGCAGGCAGTGGCCGAAATTGTTTTGCGGCAGTTGGATGGTATCACCGTCCAATGCGAAACGACCCTGATTGATACGGTTTGCATAGCGTCCGATAGAAGCACCAAAGTCGCTGGGTACATTAATATAGTCAGCAATGCTGTCAAAACCTAAAACTACATCCTGCATCTTACCGTTCTTATCGGGTACCATGACAGACACGATACGTCCTCCGAAGTTAGTGATGCATACTTCCATACCTGCCTTGTTCTTTAAGGTATAAAGAGCTGTTTGGGCATTGTTCACTTCTGTTTGAAATTTTACCGGGTCGAGACCGGACAAGGTCAGCTCGGAAGCCGGCTTGTTATTGCACGCAGCCAGCATCAGCGCGGCAAATCCTGCAAGTAGAAAATGTTTTTTCATGGTTTTATTTTTAATGTAAATGAGATGCTTATCTTATTTTGGGTGTAAAAGTAACACTTTCGTTTGGTGTATCAAATACACTCTTATATGTTGTGCAGCATAAATGGTGTATTTTATGATTTTCCATACACCTTATTATATATAAATGTACGCTTTCCATCCGTTTGTTTTTCATATAATAGAGCGTGCAAATAGGTGCTTTTTAATCTGGTTTCGTATTATAAATATCAGATGCGGATGGAAAATTGTGCAAATGAATGGAATTTGATCCTTTTTGACCGATAAACACCTATTAATGATAAATTTGGGTACGGAGAAAATAGAGAATCTGATTATCTTTGCATTTTAACTATATATAATTTTTTATTGAGAACCATGAGAAGATACGCAAATTTATTGGCAGTATTAGCCTTGTCTACTAACCTTGCCCTTCATGCTCAAACCAATGAGTTGGTGATACAGACGAAGAAGCTGGGTGCAGAAATCCAACCTACTATGTATGGACTCTTTTTTGAGGACATCAACTACGCTGCCGACGGCGGACTTTATGCCGAACTGGTGAAGAATCGTTCCTTTGAGTTTCCACAACACCTGATGGGATGGAAAACGTATGGAAAAGTGTCATTAATGAACGATGGTCCTTTTGAGCGTAATCCGCATTATGTGCGCCTTTCCGACCCCGGACACGCACATAAGCATACCGGATTGGATAACGAAGGTTTCTTCGGCATCGGTGTCAAGAAGGGAGAGGAGTATCGTTTCTCTGTTTGGGCGCGTTTGCCGCAAGGAAGTACGAAAGAAACATTGAGAATCGAACTTGTAGATACCCAATCAATGGGCGAACGTCAGGCACTTGTTGCAGGGAATCTTACGATTGATTCTAAGGACTGGAAAAAATACCAGATGATCTTGAAGCCCGGCAGTACTCATCCGAAATCCGTACTCCGTATTTTCCTTACCTCCAAAGGAACAGTAGATTTGGAGCACGTCTCCCTTTTTCCGGTTGATACCTGGAAAGGACATGAAAATGGGCTTCGTAAAGATTTAGCACAAGCATTGGCGGATATTCATCCCGGAGTCTTCCGCTTTCCCGGTGGTTGCATCGTAGAAGGTACCGACTTGGAAACTCGTTACGACTGGAAAAAATCAGTTGGCCCGGTAGAAAACCGTCCCTTAAATGAAAATCGTTGGCAGTATACTTTTACTCACCGATTCTTCCCTGATTATTATCAAAGCTATGGATTGGGATTCTACGAATATTTCCTGCTGTCTGAAGAAATGGGTGCGGCACCTCTGCCGATTCTGAATTGCGGACTTTCCTGCCAATATCAGAATAATGATCCGAAAGCTCACGTAGCAGTTTGTGATTTGGATAACTATATTCAGGATGCACTCGACCTGATTGAGTTTGCTAATGGAGACGTGAATACTACGTGGGGAAAAGTACGTGCCGATATGGGACATCCTGCTCCGTTTAACCTGAAGTTTATCGGTATCGGTAACGAACAATGGGGGAAAGAATATCCCGAACGTCTCGAACCGTTTATCAAAGCCATTCGTAAAGCTCACCCGGAAATCAAAATAGTAGGTAGTTCCGGTCCGAATTCCGAAGGAAAAGATTTTGATTATCTGTGGCCTGAAATGAAACGCCTGAAAGTTGATTTGGTGGACGAACATTTCTATCGTCCTGAAAGCTGGTTTCTGGCTCAAGGCGCCCGCTATGACAACTACGACCGTAAAGGTCCGAAAGTATTTGCCGGTGAATATGCCTGCCATGGAAAAGGAAAGAAATGGAATCATTACCATGCTGCTTTGCTAGAGGCTGCTTTTATGACCGGATTGGAACGTAATGCTGACATCGTTCACATGGCTACCTATGCTCCGCTTTTCGCTCATGTGGAAGGATGGCAATGGCGTCCTGATATGATTTGGTTCGATAACCTGAACTCTGTGCGTACCACTAGCTATTATGTACAACAACTGTATGCGCAGAATAAAGGAACAAATGTTCTTCCCCTTACCATGAACAAGAAAAATGTAACGGGAGCCGAAGGACAGAACGGACTCTTTGCCAGTGCTGTTTACGATAAGGGTAAGAATGAACTGATTGTAAAGGTTGCCAATACTTCCGCCACAATACAGCCAATTTCCTTGAATTTTGAAGGATTGAAGAAACAAGATGTATTGTCTAATGGCCGTTGTATCAAACTTCGTTCGCTCGATTTGGATAAGGATAATACACTTGAGCAACCTTTTGCCATCGTTCCACAGGAAACTCCGGTATCTATTGAAGGCAACGTGTTTACTACCGAACTGGAACCCACTACGTTCGCGGTATATAAATTCACGAAGAAATAAGTAGAACTAATTAAATGTTATTAGACCAATAGGTTTTAGATTTTTGTTAATTGTAAAAAGTAAGGGCGGCTTCCATCACGGAAGCCGCCCTTCTTATTTATTTAATTTCGAATAAATTCTTATTCCAGTCTACGAGAACCGTCACCGATTACTACGTCATACACTTTCGGGCTTCTGCCGAATTTAGCTTTGAAAGCAGCTTTTGTTTTTTCAACGAAGTTGTCATACAACTCATCTTTAACAAGGTTGATTGTACAACCACCGAAGCCGCCACCCATTACGCGTGAACCGGTTACACCGTACTCTTTAGCGCAGTCATTCAGGAAGTCGAGTTCTTCGCAGCTTACTTCGTACAGCTTGCTCATGCCGTGATGAGTTTCGTACATCTTCTTACCTACAGTTTCGTAATCATCCTTTTCCAATGCCTCGCAAACATCGAGTACACGTTGGATTTCTTCGATTACATATTCTGCACGCATATAGTCTTCAGCGCTGATATCAGCTTTCGCTTCTTCTAGCATAGCCATTGTACAGTCGCGCAGGAATTCTACGTGCGGATGTTTTTTCTGGATAGCGGCAACAGCAGCTTCACAGCTTTGGCGACGCTTGTTATAAGCAGAAGAAGCCAATTCGTGTTTCACAACTGAATCCATCAGAACCAGACGATAACCTTCCGGATGGAATGGGAAATACTGATACTCCAGTGAACGGCAATCCAGACGGATCAAGCTACCAGCTTTACCGAATACGGAAGCAAACTGGTCCATAATACCGCAGTTCACACCACAGTAATTATGTTCTGTAGCCTGGCCAACTTTAGCCAATTCAAATTTATCTATTTTGTTTTCACCGAACAGTTCGTTCAGTGCGAAAGCATACGTACTTTCCAAAGCGGCAGAAGAAGACATACCTGCACCCAGAGGCACATCACCTGCGAAAGCAGTATTGAATCCCTTCACATCAACGCCACGTTTAATCATTTCACGGCATACACCGAAAATATATCTTGCCCAGCTGGCGCGTGGAGCATCTTCTTCATTCAAACCAAATTCTACATAATCCTTCAAGTCGATAGAGTAAGCCTTTACTTTGTCAGTACCGTTAGGTTTGATTTCAGCAATCATCCCTTTGTCTACCGCTCCCGGAAAAACGAATCCACCGTTGTAGTCAGTGTGTTCACCGATCAGGTTGATACGGCCCGGAGAAGCATATAAAAATCCAGTAGTTCCGTCAAAGTGTTTAATGAATCGACTTCTTACGTATTCTGTATCCATGATATTTATATTTTAAAGGTGAATAAATTGAATTCTATTCTATGTGATTATTCCACAGGAATATCCTTATTTACATTCTTGCAACCTACCAAACCGTAGAACAACAGGTAAGCCAGAGCAGCGATAATCAACCAGTAGCTAGCCATATAACCTACAGAGTCAGAGATGCTTTGTTGGATCAACGGCAATACACCACCACCAACAACCATCATCATAAAGATACCGGAAGCCTGTGCTGTATATTTTCCTAAGCCTTCTACTGCAAGGTTGAAGATACCACCCCACATTACAGAAGTACAAAGACCACAAAGTACAAGGAACAAGGCGCTCACAGGAACCTGTGCCATCATAAAGCCTTCACCTACAGTATAACCCGGCATTGAAACCGTTACATCTTTCGGAGTGAAGATAGCGATCAATACGAAAATGATAGCAGTAGCAGAAACAACGATCAACTGTGCACGGCTGGAAACCTTACCACTGATAGCACTACTTGCAGTACGTCCCACAAGCATCAGCAACCAATAGATAGCAGCGATAGCACCACCGATAGCAGCACCGTTCATCATGATACCGGCACCTTTATCGCTTGAATCGGCAAGATAGAAGTTCAGTGTACCCGGGATACCAATTTCAATACCTACATAAATAAAGATACCGATTACACCCAGTAAAGTGTGACGGAAGCTCCATGGACTGTGAGAGAATTTTTCTTTCTTCACTCCACCTTTCTGAAGGTGTGGTTCAGGAATAGCAACAAATGAGATAACGATAAATGCAGCAACGAATACACCCATAGCAACGAAGAGCAGAGGAGCAACGTCAGACATAGCAGTACTTGAAGTAACAGTACCGATCAAAGCACCTACGAAAAGCGGAGTCAATGTACCAGACAAAGAATTAAGAGCTCCACCAGTTTGAATCAACTGGTTACCTTTGTTACCACCGCCACCGAGAAGGTTCAACATCGGGTTTACCACTGTGTTAAGCATACAAACGCAGAAACCGCAGATAAATGCACCAAGCAGATAGATTACAAAGTTTAATTTGATAACATACTCACCGAATGCGAATACTTCAGCACCTGCTCCGAATAAGCTGGAAAGATACTGTGTGAACAAACCGAGGAAACCTACTGCCATTGCAATCAAAGCAGTCTTCTTGTAACCGATCTTAACGAGCATGTTACCGGCAGGAATTCCCATAAACAGGTAAGCCAGGAAGTTCATCATATTTCCCATCATACCTAAAGTGTTCGAACCCGCATATTCATTTCTCCAGATTGTTCCGAATGGAGCAGCGAGGTTTGTTACGAAAGAGATCATCGCAAAGATGAAGAACATCGTGATAATTGCGACGAGATTACCGTTCTTTTTTTCTTGTGTCATGGTTCAAAAAAAATGTTAGTTTATAAAATTAGGTTAGTTATTTTTTCAAATCTTATTCTTCTACTGCAAACTTGTAGACAGTGATCTGTTGGTATTCATCACCCGGCAGCAAAGTAGCCGATGGGAAATGCGGTTTGTTCGGGGTATCCGGGAAACACTGTGCTTCAAAGCAGATAGCGCTTCTGGCAGGGAATGTAGCTCCGTGTGCACCTTCAAATCCGTTGAGCCAGTTGCCCGTATAGAGTTGTACACCCGCTTCGGTGGTATATACTTCCATGATACGTCCGCTTTCCGGGTCCTTGCAAGTGGCAGCCAGGTCGAGCGAACCGCTTTCCATCTTGTTCAGTACATAACAGTGGTCATATCCTGCACCGAAAATCAGTTGCTGGAATTTGTCGTCGATACGTTCGCCTACAGTGTGTGGAGCACGGAAATCCATCGGAGTACCCTCTACTTTGGCAATTTCACCGGTAGGGATAGAAACTTCGTCGATAGGCGTATAGAAATCAGCGTTGATCGTAACGATGTGGTTGTTAACGGTAGGAGTAGGGTTGGAAATACCGGCGAGGTTGAAGAAACCGTGGTTAGTCAAGTTAACGACTGTAGCTTTGTCGGTGGTAGCGCGATATTCGATAGTCAGTGCATTTACTTCATTTTCCAGGCGGTAAGTCATTTCCACTTCCAGATTGCCGGGGAATCCCTCTTCGCCGTCAGCAGAAACATAGTTGAATTGCACTGTGCTCTCATCAATCTGGACAGCATCCCAAACACGGGCGTGGAAACCGGTAGGTCCACCATGCAGAGAGTTAGGTCCGTTGTTAATCGTGAGTTCATGTTCTTCGCCGAACAAGGTGAATTTTCCTTTCGCGATACGGTTGCCGTAGCGTCCGATAGTAGTGCTTAGGAAAGGTTCCGGGCTGTTGATGACGTGATCGATGCTGTCGTGTCCGAGGATTACATTAGCATACTTACCGTTTTTGTCCGGTACCATGATAGAAAGAATGGCGCATCCGTAATTGGTTACAGCTACTTCCATTCCCTTTGTGTTTTTGAGGATAAATAAATCAGTTTTCTTATCATTTATATCCTTTTGGAAATCTTTCCGGCTGAGCCCTGATAGATTCCCTTCTGTTGGGAATGTGTTATTCATGTCTGGTATTATTAAAAATTTCCTGCAAATAAAGGGAAATTCTTTCTTACTCACAAATTATTCCGACTAAATATGACAGGTGCTTTAGGAAAGTTTAGCTTTATTACTTCATCTTCTTTGGATGCAAGGACAAAAGATGATTTCTTAAATGAATTTTCATCCTCCTTTTCTTAAAAACTGAACTATTTTTTGTATGTTTGTTCCCGGATTGTAACAATCCGAGCGAATTTAATCTAAGTTTATAACAAGAAAAACAAAAATGTATCCATTAAAATTCGAACCTATTCTGAAGCAGACGCTTTGGGGGGGCGACAAAATTATTCCGTTCAAGCATTTGAATTCAGACTTGAAAGGAGTAGGAGAAAGCTGGGAGATTTCCGGTGTTGAGAACAATGAATCCGTAGTGGCTAATGGCCCGGATAAAGGTTTAACCTTGGCCGATATGGTAAGAAAGTATCGTGAGGAACTGGTTGGTGAAGCGAATTATGCCCGTTTCGGCAATAAATTCCCACTGCTCATTAAGTTCATCGACGCCAAACAGGATTTGTCAATCCAGGTACACCCAACAGATGAGTTGGCGAAGAAACGCCACAATTCGATGGGAAAAACCGAGATGTGGTATGTGGTAGATGCCGACAAAGGAGCTAAATTGCGTTCAGGATTCTCTGAACAGATTACCCCGAAAGAATATAAAGAACGCGTGTTGAACAATACGATTACCGACGTATTGCAGGAATATGAAATTCATCCGGGTGATGTGTTTTTCCTTCCTGCCGGACGCGTGCACAGCATCGGGGCAGGTTCTTTCATCGCCGAGATTCAGCAAACTTCTGATATAACTTATCGTATCTACGATTTCAACCGTAAAGATGCGAATGGTAAAACCCGCGAACTTCACACCGATTTAGCCCGTGAAGCCATCAACTACGAAGTGTTGGATGACTATCGTACTAAATACGAACCGTTGAAGGACGAACCGGTAGAACTGGTTGCCTGCACCTACTTCACGACTTCTCTGTATGACATGACTGAAGAAATCAGTTGCGACTATTCCGAACTCGATTCATTCGTGATCTTTATCTGTATGGAAGGATCTTGCAAGATGAGAGACAATGAAGGTAATGAGCTGACTGTTAGTGCAGGAGAATCTATCCTGTTGCCTGCTACCACGCAAGATGTCACTATCACTCCCGAAGGAGGAAGTGTGAAATTGCTGGAAACATACGTATAAGATAATAGCGTACAAAATGAAGGTCATCCGACTTTGTTTCATCCTCATGATGGGCAAAGCCGGATGACTTTTTTGAAATATATAAAATAACTAGTGATGTAATGAGGAACAAAAATGGATTTAGCCGATGTGCAGAGTTCTACATCGGCCGTTTGCGAAAGGAGGGACGCTATTCTACGGCGCATGTCTACAAGAATGCCCTCTTCTCTTTCAGCAAGTTTTGCGGCACGCTCAATGTGTCGTTCAGACAAGTCACCCGGGAAAGTTTACGACGCTACGGGCAGTATCTTTACGAGTGTGGCTTGAAACCCAACACGATCTCTACGTATATGCGTATGCTTCGTAGTATTTATAACCGGGGAGTAGAAGCGGGCATTGCGCCTTATGTGCCGCGACTGTTTCATGATGTTTATACCGGTGTCGATGTTCGCCAGAAGAAGGCCCTGCCTGCTGTCGAATTGCATAAGCTTCTGTATGAGGACCCCAAATCGGAGCGTTTGCGTCGTACACAGGCTATTGCTGCCCTGATGTTCCAGTTTTGTGGAATGTCGTTCGCTGATCTGGCTCACCTGGAGAAATCGGCTTTGGTACAGAATGTGTTGCGATACAACCGTATCAAAACTAAAACCCCGATGAGTGTGGAAGTACTTGATACAGCCAGTGAAATGATTAACCAGCTTCGCAATAGGGAAGATGCACAACCCGATTGTCCGGATTATCTGTTTGACATCCTTAGCGGCGATCAAAAACGTCTGGATGAAAGAGGGTACCGGGAATATCAGTCCGCTCTTCGCCAATTCAATAATTGTTTGAAGGACTTGGCAAGAGCCTTGCATTTGCAATCTCCAGTCACTTCCTATACACTTCGCCATTCTTGGGCAACGACAGCGAAGTATCGGGGAGTACCTATTGAAATGATTAGTGAATCATTGGGCCATAAATCTATAAAAACCACACAAATCTATTTGAAAGGCTTTGGACTTAAAGAACGTACAGAGGTAAATAAAGGGAATTTATCTTACATTAAAAACTGTTGTGTAGGCAGGGTGAAAAGTGCAAAGTATTAGTATTCAGAACTAAAGTATGTGTGTTACTTCTTAGGTAACGGAACTTAAATTTGACGCAAAGATAGACAAAAACATAAATAGTAAGCAAATATTCTTCCACTTTTTTTCGTTTTATCTGAAATATAGGAAAAAAACTATCCGAACATGAAATAACTTTATTTTCATGTTCTAAACTTTTTATTGCCTAATCTCTGGATTTTTCCTGTTGAGTATTAGGCAGTTCCTTTCTTGTGCCCTATTCCTATATGTGATTTCCATTTTTATAGAGACGCGCGCCTTGTGTGTGTATTGTCCGTTACCTAAGAAGTAACGGAATAACATGGGGTAAAAAAACATGATTTTAACAAAAACAAAATCACTTAGTGCTGGGCCTAGCGATGGGACAGGGGAAGGCGTAGCACACTCTAAACGCTGGTATGTTGCTCTGGTTCGTATGCACCACGAGAAGAAGGTAGCCGAACGTTTAGACAAAATGGGGATCGAGAATTTCGTCCCTGTCCAACAAGAAATTCATCAGTGGAGTGACCGGCGCAAGGTAGTTGAGTCTGTCCTTCTTCCAATGATGGTGTTTGTGCACGTAAATCCGAAAGAACGCAAAGAAGTTCTGGGTTTTTCTACAGTGAGCCGTTATATGGTGATGCGTGGTGAGAGCTCTCCGGCGGTGATTCCAGATGAGCAGATGGCTCGTTTCCGTTTCATGCTCGACTATTCCGAGGAAGCTATTTGTATGAACAGCTCTCCTTTGGCACGTGGTGAGAAGGTCCGTGTTGTGAAAGGACCTCTGACCGGGCTGGTTGGTGAACTGGTCAATGTCGATGGCAAAAGCAAGATTGCCGTCCGGCTGAATATGCTGGGATGCGCTTGCGTTAATATGCCTATTGGTTATGTCGAGGCTATCTGCGAGAAAAACTAATCCCGTCATCATTTATCCACCATTTACATGAATACGAAATTATCCGGTGCTTTTGCACTGATATTCTTTTTCTTCTTTCTCTCGGCTTGCCAGTCCTATAAGAAAGTACCTTACTTACAGGATGCGGAGATTTTGAAACAGGCGAATACGCAAGTTGCGCCTGTTCAGGACGCAAGGCTGATACCGGGTGATGAAGTTTCCATTCTTGTTTCCACTTCCGATCCGGTTGTTTCGCAGCCTTTCAATGCGCAAGGCAGTACGTTTCTATTGGACGATCAGGGAAATATCAATTATCCGGTTTTAGGTAAACTTCCTTTGAACGGTTTAACAAGCCGTGAAGCTGAAAACCTGATAACGGATAGACTGAAATCTTACGTGAAAGAAAGACCTACGGTAGTAGTCCGTATGTCCGGCTTTAAAGTTTCAGTTTTGGGCGAAGTGGCCTCTCCGGGTGTTTATCCGGTGGTGAATGAGCAGATCAATGTGCTCGAGGCCCTTGCCATGGCAGGAGATTTGACTATTTATGGTGTTCGTGATAATGTAAAACTAATCCGCGAAGACAAGAACGGGCATAAACAGTTTGTTACACTCAATCTGAACGACGCGGATTTGTTGTTATCTCCTTACTATCAGTTGCAACAGAATGACATCCTATATGTCACTCCCAATAAAACCAAAGCACAGAGCGCGGACATCGGAACAAGTACCACGATGTGGATTTCGGGATTTTCCATCTTAGTGTCAATTGCCAGTCTGCTGGTCAATATACTTAGATGATCCTTACAACTCTCCATATTCTTTGATACAGTTAAAACACGGACATTCCTTCATCGGATTTAAATCATGATGGCCTACAATCAATGCTTTGGGGAATCTTTTCCTCAATTCGCGGAGCAAAGCGAGCAAGGAACCTCGTTGCGCCAATGTACGTGTGTCTTGGGGATGTCCGGCAATATCCAGCCCTCCTTCGTAACAAATACCTATCGAATGGGTGTTATGGTCACGGCAGTGTGCCCCGACCTTTTCCAGAGGACGGCCCTGGCAAATTTCTCCATCGCGGGTGATGTAGAAATGGTAACCGATGTCACGGAATCCACGGTGTTGGATATGATCTTGTCGGCAAGCCTCCGCCGAAAGGAATTTTCCTTCCGGCGTGGCACTGCAATGAATGATAATCAGCGTAATGGTGCGCATGGGGCTACATACAACTTTGTACTCCGATCAGGCCTCCGATAGCGGTGGCAACGGTGATAATCACTTTGATAATGAAGCTCCATACGGAGCGGGGAGAAGATGAATTACTCATGACATTGTTTTTTTAAGATTAAAAATTGGATTTAAATAAGTCCTTCACTAAATGAAGGACTTACAGGAACTAAGGAATAAGAATTAGGCAGCCGGGTCAGGTGCTTCACCGCTTCCGCCCGGATTCGGATTGGGCGTATTGCCTGAATCGGAACCTCCACCGGGGGTAGTTGGTTTCTGATATTCCGCTTGCTGCTTCAGCTGACTGTCGAGTTTCAGGTTGGTAGTCGACAAATTACCGGTGGCACGAGCTTTCAGACGCATACCAGTGATGTTTTTCTCTAACGAAAAATCTTCCAGTGTTTCAGCCGCCTTACTTCGGATGCCCACACCAAAGATGGCAAGGTCGTCGATTTTCACACATTTGCCGTCGAGCAGCAGTTCCTTGATACAGTCTACCATGTCGGAAAGCACACCTTTGATGACACCACCGGAATACGGTGAATTGTGTTTCGACATGTGTTCGGCAAGCTTGGCCAAATCAAACGTCTCGTCGCTTACTGCACGGGCGAACCACTTGCCTGCATTCAGGCCTTTTTGCTGTTGGTTTTGATAAATTTTGTAACGAATCATAAAACAATAAATTAAAGGGTTAAACATTGTGTCCGGGGGATTCTTTTCCCTTTCGACGATACAAAGATACAACCCTGAAACCCGCAGAAATCAATAGTCTACAGTTGCACGCGATTGTTGTCAATTATACGCAGTAATGGTCGGTTATTCAATGGAAAAACGTAGGATATATGAATATGTTTTGTTATTTTTGTAACTGTAAATCAGAAACTTATTCATCATGAACGAATTCAAAATACGCGCCTACGGCCGCATGGAACTGGCTCAACTTTATTCTCCGGAACTAACTGACATTGCTGCATATCGAAAGATGAAGAAATGGATCTCTTTATGTCCCGGACTTCTGCAACGCCTGTACGACTTAGGTTACGAATCAAAGCGCCGCTCGTTCACCCCGTTGGAGGTGAGAGTGATTGTAGACGCCTTGGGAGAACCTTAGAAGAGCGGAAAAGTAAAGCACCGCTTTAGCAATCGTAAAGCTATGCTTTACCACCTCTAAAGCGCCGCTTTAGGATTCATGAAACGTCCTGTTATTATATAAATGCAAAAAATGCACTTTTTCCGAGGGCTCCCTAACACACGCACACATGCGTGCGCGTATAAACGCCTTTATCGTCTGTATTGATAAGCAATCCTTTTTTTATCAGACGGTTCAGCCAGCTAAGAGCAGTGTTAGGTTTGATTTTCATCTTTTCAGCCTGCTCCAACAACTGTGTGCGGGTGAACTGGTTGCCCATCATTTCAAAAAGTGCATCCCGGTCGGCATTGGCTCTATGTTTGACCTCTGTGGAAGGAAGAAAAGACAAGATATGTGTGGCATGACGATAGAGCGGAGTTACAAGCTCCAGCACCGCATGGAAATCTTCAGCGGTGATTGTCACATCCCAACGGGTGATAATGCCGTCTTTGATATTATCGGCGGCAATCTCCTTGTCAGGAGTCAGCAGAGGGGCGGAAGAATCCTTGAACTGATAAGGCTGGTCACATTCCAGTGCACGTATCATAGCTACTTCTGCCATGATACGGCATGTATTGACAGCCAGTCGGGCTATGGAACTACTCATTTCGTTATCGTTGGCAAGTCCCGAACGGAAAAACAGATCGGCAAAGAGGGCATTGAACTCTTGCTTTTGTTCATCAGTGAGCCGGAGCGTATGAAGTCCGTGTGTTTTCATCAGGTCCAGTTGCTTTTTCCATTCCAGACCTATGCTTGTGAAGATGGCTTCCAGATCGTTTTCGCCACTTTCAAACTGGTTGATCCATGTCCATATACCGTGCATATAATAAAACAGCTGGCGCGAGAAAAGTCCGTTTTCTGTCGAGGGAATAAGAGGTTTTACTTGCGCGGGTGTACCGGAAAGCAGGACGGAAAGATAGCTTTTCTTTACTTCCCGGTATTCCTGGTCGGTGCGTCGGTTGTACGACAGGCGGTCGTGGTCGAATGCTTTGCGGAGCGTATCGCTCCAATGTCCGTATTCAGAACCGATAGCAGCGGAAATGGTATCCGCTTCGGTTTCGCAGATAAGTCCTGTGCCGTTGGCATCCATGATATTTTGCAGAATACCCGTTCCGGTGTTATTGCCCGAGATGAGGAACATTTTATTCTTGGGCATTTGAGGAGCTTCCATTTTGCAGCGCTCCTTTCCCATGGTATCGTATGCGGCTTTCTCTTTCTTGTATGCCTTGACCTCTTCCGCTACTTGTTGGCGGATCTCGTCATGAATGGGTTCCACAAGCAGACGGATGAACGAAAGAATTCCCTTACCCGAGGCGGAAGGAGCTACAATAAAACTTTGCAGGCAAGGAGACTGGAGTTTGCCGGCGTATGGACATCTCACATATCGCTCCATGCTGGCACCTATGGCGGTCAATGCTCCGAGCAGCATGACATCGCGCTGTGTAGGGCTGGTGGCATAACTCATGATGAGCAACAGGATTTTCGGCCAGTCCGCTTCGGTGAAAGAAGGCAATGGCTGTTTCGGGTCACTCCCGTCCTGCAGCTCTTCGGACTCGTCCGTTTCCTCATTGTCCACCTTATTATACACGTGCGTGTGTGTGAGATTTTTGGACGGTGCATTTCCTGCATTTTTTGCATTTTTCCGGTGGTTCATCATTTCCTCTTTGCAGAGAGTTACACCCGCCCTTTCAGCAAGATGGAATGCAGTGCCCAGATGGACGTCTCCATGCCGGGTAGTAAGTGCGTTAGAGAATATCCGTTCGGCATGTTCCCGTTCGTACTTGGCAGACACCCGGCACAACCGATGGAAAAACTCGCGTCCCGCTTCTCCGCAATCCGTTGCGATGGCGAACGCCAGTTGTACATATTCAGCATACGTAGGGGCAATATCCGCTCCTGCAGTTTCAACCGCTTCACAGAGGCGGCATAACGATTCAATTTCGTTCATAATTTTAATTTATAGTTTTAATATCTAATTATTTGCTGTTTCTAAACAATGCTCCCGGATCATGACTAAGAAAGCAAGACCTTACAATGTCCTTGCCGGAAAAGTCTACCCCTTTGCGTTTTTCTCCGAAGGGAACGGGTGCCCCTGTACCATAAAGCAGCACGGTGAACATCATTGCCAGTTTCATATTTTCGATGATACTGTTTGTGTCGTTAGCCATGGGTAAATGATCGTAGGGTACGAATGCTTTCACACCCTGTCCGCTGGGACTGATAAACGTGAGTACAGGACGCAGAAGGTGGTCATTAAACAATGTGCTGCGCATTTCCACTGCCTCCTGATAGGAGTCGAGATGGTCGATATCTACCACCACCAGATGTGAAGAAGCTACGAAACATTTGCTGTTTCGACGCGAGAACGTACCACAGGGAGTCACGTATGGCAATAGTGATGCTTTTGCTGTCCGTATATCTCCGGAATTGCGTACTTGCTCGGTCAGAATTTTGAGATTCTCGTTGCAGGTTATCATTTGAAAAACTTGTTCTACGGAGACTTCGCAGGAGGGAACCAGTGTTGCAGGAGTAACAATCCGTCCCTGTTCATTTTTGATGGGAGCAATGGGAGGCATGAAATAAGACATTCTGAAATCGTTTGTCATAACATTTATATTTTTTGATTATCGCCTTGAATTTTCAAAACGCGGGGCGAAGGTAGAAATAGCTTTTAAATATATCGTTCAGACATGTCTGAACGGATATGCATAAAATTAACATATAATACAATGTATTTAACAACTAATAAAATTATAAACATGAAAAAATTTAATCATCCCGTACTGGGCCATTTCATCGCAGAGCAGTTTGAACGTGCTCACTTGTCAATAGAGGCTATGCGTAAAGAAATCCACATGGGAAAACCCACTTATTACAAGATGACATCTGGGGAGATTTACGTCTAAGTGATTTTACCCGTCTTTTTTCCTATTACTATGACAATCTCACAAAAGAAGAGTTTCGAGCCAAAATGGTAGAATGGGGAGAACTTTATATTGAGTATAGGGAGAAAAATGAGGATATGGATGAAAATCTAAATCAAGAATAAAGTAATGCAGGAAGTCCAACGTTTTAATAAAGTCCTAAAATCTTTTGTCCTTTCAGGGGACATCATCTTACTGAACTTACTGTTGTGGGTGTTTGGTTCTCTTTGGGGAAACCGTTCTCCTTTTGAGTTTTCCATGCCTCTTTTCCAGAACATGGCTTTGATGACTTTATGTTATCTGGTTTGCAACATCCGTTCAGGAGTGATCCTTCATCGTCCGGTGGTTCGCCCGGAACAAATCATGCTTCGGGTGGCCCGGAATATGATTCCTTTTGTATTGATAGTACTGGGGCTTTCGTACATATTCCATTTTGAATGTGTTAACCTGCGTCAGCTGGGGGCATTTTATGTAGTTCTCATTATCGTTATTATTTCTTATCGCCTGACGTTTCGATCTATTCTGGAGCTTTATCGTAAAAGTGGGGAAAATGTCCGAAAGGTAGTACTGGTGGGTAGCCATGAAAATATGCAGGAACTTTATCATTCCATGACGGATGATCCGACATCCGGATATCGTGTACTAGGATATTTTGAAGATTTTCCATCAGACCGCTATCCTATGAATATAGCTTATTTGGGACAGCCGTGCGAAGCTGTTGATTATTTGACCCGTAATGCGGGAAAGGTAGATCAGCTTTATTGCAGTCTTCCTTCCGCCCGTAGTACTGAAATTGTGCCGATTATCAACTATTGCGAGAATCATCTAATTCGTTTTTTCAGCGTTCCCAATGTCCGGAACTATCTGAAACGGAGAATGTATTTTGAAATGTTAGGTAATGTCCCGGTACTTTCTATCCGTCGTGAGCCACTTGAGTTATTGGAAAATCGTATTGTGAAACGTAGCTTTGATATTGTTTGCTCGCTACTGTTCCTTTGTACTCTTTTCCCGATTATATACATCATTGTGGGACTGGCTATAAAGATAAGTTCTCCTGGACCTGTCTTTTTCAAACAGAAACGAAGTGGTGAGGATGGTCGTGAATTTTGGTGCTATAAATTTCGTTCAATGCGGGTGAATGCACAAAGTGATACGCTTCAGGCTACGGAATGTGATCCTCGTAAAACCCGTATCGGTAATCTGATTCGCAAGACGAATGTGGATGAACTTCCCCAATTTATTAATGTCCTGAAGGGGGATATGTCTTTAGTGGGTCCCCGTCCGCACATGTTGAAGCACACAGAAGAATATTCTCATTTAATAAATAAATATATGGTTCGTCATTTTGTAAAGCCTGGTATTACAGGTTGGGCACAAGTGACAGGTTTCCGTGGAGAAACGAAGGAGCTTTGGCAGATGGAAGGACGTGTGCAACGTGACATCTGGTATATTGAGCATTGGACGTTTCTTTTGGATTTATATATCATGTATAAGACTGTGTATAATGTAATCCGCGGGGATAAAGAGGCTTATTAGGTGAGGAATTGGAAATTGAATAAAGATTAAATCAATAGTTGTAAAATTACATGAGTAGGTGGTTATGAGAAAACTGAAACGATTGACTTTGGGTGCGTTACTTGCTTTTTTGCTGGTATCCTGCCAATCATATAAGAAAGTGCCTTATTTGCAGGATACGGCTTTTGTGAATGATACAGAACAGAGTGTTCGTCAGACAGGTGTGAAGGTAATGCCAAAGGATTTGTTGACGATTGCCGTGTCTTGTTCTACTCCGGAACTGGCTGCACCTTTCAATCTGGTAAATTCGGGTACTGCTAGTGGAATGGAGGGAAAGACGGTGGGACAAGGAACCGCGTCATCTGCTCTACAGCAATATTTGGTAGATAATCAGGGGAATATCAACTTTCCAGTATTGGGTGAGATTCATGTAGGTGGATTGACTAAACTGGAAATAGAAAACTTGATTATAGAGAAATTGAAGGCTTATTTGAAAGAAGCACCGCTTGTAACTGTGCGTATTGTTAATTATCGGATTTCGGTATTGGGGGAAGTTACCAAGCCTGGCAGTTTTGTAGTCTCTAACGAGAAGATTAATCTCTTGGAAGCTCTTGCAATGGCAGGTGATTTGACCATTTATGGTATGCGTGATAATGTGAAACTGATCCGGACAGGGCAAGATAACAAGCAGGAAATTATTACTATGGACTTGAATAAGGCTGAAACGGTACTGTCTCCTTATTATCAGCTACAACAGAATGATGTAATTTATGTGACACCTAATAAGACTAAGGCTAAGAATTCGAATATTGGAACTAGTACGGGATTGTGGGTTTCTGCTACTTCTATCTTGTTTTCACTTGCAAATATATTGGTAATTTTATTAAATAAGTAATTAGTAATGAAAGAGAATTCGTATAACAATAATATGAGTGAATTAGACGAAGAGAAAGTAAATTATCAGGAAATTCTCTTTAAGTATATAATTCACTGGCCTTGGTTTGTTGCTTCCGTTTTAGCTTGTTTGGTTGGTGCTTGGATGTATTTACATTTTCAGACTCCTGTGTATCAGGTTTCTGCTTCTATCATGATTAAAGATGATAAAAAGAGTGGGAGCGGAAATGCTGCTGATATAGAAAGTTTGGGATTAGGTGGAATGATTACTTCTGCGCAGAGTATTGATAACGAGATAGAAGTACTACGTTCAAAGACAATATTGAAAGAAGTTATTAATAATCTCGAACTTTATATTACTTATTATGATGAGGATGAGTTTCCTAAAAAGGAGCTGTATAAAACCTCTCCCATAATTGTGAATTTGACGGCACAAGAGGCGGATAAATTGTCAAATGCAGCTTTGGTTGATATGAAGTTATCTCCAGAAGGTGGTTTGGATGTAAATCTAAAGATAGGCTTGAATGAATATAATAAGCATTTTGATAAACTTCCAGCGGTGTTACCTACGGATGCAGGGACATTTGGGTTTACATTGAAAGATTCTTTATCAAATGGGAAGATAGTAGGGCAAAGTGTAGTACGAAATATCAGTGCTGTAGTTAGTCAGCCTTTTGGAGTGGCAAAAGGATATCAGTGGGCATTGGAAATAGCACCTACCTCAAAAACGACTTCTGTAGCAGTTGTTTCATTGATGAATACGAATATACAGCGAGGACAGGACTTTATCAATAAGTTAATGGAAATGTATAATCGGAATACGAATAATGATAAAAATGAGGTTGCCGAAAAGACGAGAGAGTTTATCAATGAACGTATTAAGATTATTGATGAGGAACTTGGTACTACAGAGGATAAACTGGAAGCTTTTAAAAGAAATGCAGGATTGACGGATATCAGTAGTGATGCCCAATTAGCAGTATCGGGAAATGCTGAATATGAAAGAAAACGTGTAGAAAATGGAACTCAAATTAATTTAGTTCGTGATCTTAATAAATATATCAATAATCCGTCGAATGAGTATGAGGTGTTACCTAGTAATATCGGTTTATCTGATAATGGGCTAACTACTCAAATAGATCGTTATAATGAATTGATTATTGAGCGTAAGCGTTTACTCCGTACTTCTACGGAGAGTAATCCGATGATTGTAAATCTGGATACAAGTATTCGTGCCATGAAAGCAAATGTAAAAGCTGCTATTGATGGGACTTTACAAGGCTTGCTTATCGTGAAGGCTGATTTGGATCGTGAGTCCAGTCGTTTTTCCCGTCGTATCAGTGATGCTCCGGGGCAAGAACGGCAGTATGTAAGTATTGCACGTCAGCAGGAAATCAAGGCTGGGCTTTATTTGATGCTTTTGCAGAAACGTGAAGAGAATGCTATTACTTTAGCCGCTACTGCGAATAATGCGAAGATTATTGATGAGCCGGCGGTTGAAGGTGGGCCAGTATCTCCTAAGCCTAGGATAATCTACTTAATTGCTTTAGTGGTAGGAGTGGGGTTGCCTGTCGGTACTATTTTCTTAATTGATCTGACTAAATTTAAAATAGAAGGTCGTGGCGATGTTGAGAAATTAACAAGGTTACCTATTGTCGGTGATGTACCGTTAACCAGCGAAAAAGCTGGTTCTATTGCTGTTTTTGAGAATCAGAATACTTTAATGAGCGAAACTTTCCGTAATATCCGTACTAACCTTCAGTTTATGCTTGAGAATGATCAGAAAGTAATTTTAGTGACTTCGACAGTTAGTGGTGAGGGTAAGTCTTTTATTTCTTCAAATCTTGCGATTAGTCTATCTCTGTTAGGAAAGAGGGTAGTAATTGTAGGGCTTGATATTCGTAAACCCGGTTTGAATAAGATTTTTAATATCCCTCGAAAGGAGCAAGGAATCACCCAATATCTGTCGAATCCAGAGAAAAATCTAATGGATTTTGTTCAGATTTCAGATTTCAGTAAGAATTTATATATTCTTCCAGGTGGAACAGTACCACCTAATCCTACGGAATTACTGGCTCGTGATGGATTAGATAAAGCGATTGAAGCTTTGAAAGAGAACTTTGACTATGTGATTTTGGATACTGCTCCTGTTGGTATGGTGACCGATACTTTGCTTATAGGTCGTGTGGCTGACTTATCTGTTTATGTATGCCGTGCAGATTATACCCGGAAAGCGGAGTTTACCTTGATTAATGAGTTGGCTGTTGATAATAAACTTCCCAATATCTGTACCGTTATTAATGGTCTTGATCTCCAAAAGAAGAAATATGGTTATTATTACGGTTACGGTAAATATGGTAAATACTATGGTTATGGTAAGCGTTATGGCTATGGTTACGGGTATGGAGAACATAAGGTAAAGGAAGACTAGTGAAAGTTGTGGGCTAATTCACAGGAAGTTTCAAGTAAAATATTACAAGATGGCTCAAATGCTGAGTCGGTTTACGCTTATATCCGTCCTTTAATAGTTTTAGTATCAACTCTTTGCTTAATATATATAGCTAGAAAAGAAAAGATTATAGCATAACTTATAATAAATGAACAAACAACAAGCTAACAACAAACGGATAGCGAAAAATACCTTGTTGCTGTATTTTCGGATGCTGTTCCTGATGGTAATATCCCTCTATACAAGTAGAGTGGTACTTTTGGCCCTAGGTGTAGATAACTTCGGTATTTATAATGTAGTGGGTGGCTTGGTGGCTATGTTCTCCATGCTTTCTGGATCTTTATCTGCAGCCATCAGCCGATTTATTACATATGAATTAGGCACGGGTAACAAGGAAAAACTAGAGAAGATATTTTCATCAGCAGTTACCATCCAATTTTTTTTGGGAGCCGTCATTGTGCTCTTAGCCGAGACCGTAGGCGTTTGGTTTCTGAATGCCAAGATGGTCATTCCGGTCGACCGGATGGTTGCGGCCAACTGGGTCCTGCAATTCTCTATCCTTACCTTTGTGGTGAACCTAATCAGCGTTCCCTACAATGCTGCCATCATTGCCCACGAACGCATGTCAGCCTTTGCTTACATAAGCATTGTGGAAGCTATTGGTAAGTTGGCTATCGCATATTTAATCCAGATAACCCCGTTTGATGTATTGATCTTCTACTCCATCCTACAAGCAGCTATCGCGTTTCTGCTACGCTTAATTTATGGCATCTATTGCAAACGCTATTTCGAGGAATGCACATTCCATTGGATGTGGGATTTAAGCTTACTGAAAAACATGTTTGGCTTTGCTGGGTGGAATTTCATTGGGGCTTCATCGGCTTTGCTTCGCGACCAAGGAGGAAATATAGTAATCAACCTGTTTTGTGGTCCCACAGTAAATGCTGCACGAGGTATAGCTAGCCAAATCAATGGCGCTGTTATGGGGTTTGTAAGTAACTTCATGACAGCTGTGAATCCGCAAATTACTAAAAGTTATGCATCTGGTAATCGTGCATATATGATGACGCTCATCTATCAAGGTGCACGGCTGTCATTTTTTATGCTCCTCTTTTTGTCATTGCCCATTATCTGTAACACACCTTATATATTGCAGCTGTGGTTGAAAGAAGTGCCAGAACATACAGTTTTATTTGCTCAACTTACTTTAATATTTGCTTTGAGCGAGTCTATTTCAAACCCTTTGATTACGGTCATGTTGGCTACAGGTAGAATTCGTAATTATCAATTAGTAGTGGGAGGGTTTCAAATGATGAATCTACCTATCTCTTATGTATTGTTGCGAATGGGGTGGATACCTGAAACAGTGCTTATTGTAGCTATTGTCATTTCGCAATGCTGCTTGGCATCACGGTTATACATGCTCCGAGGTTTGATAGGTTTAAAAGCTCGCCATTATTTACATAATGTATATTTCAATGTCCTTTCAGTAAGTGTATGTGCTGTAATCCTTCCGATGATTGCATCTTATTATTTGAGAGAAGGATTCATCAGTTTTATTCTTATTTGCTTATTATGTGTGTTTTCTGTATCAGTATCTGTATATTATATTGGATGTACTACTCAAGAACGTATATTTATTAAGAACAAGGTCAGTCAGATTCAAAACAAAATCTTCAATAAATAATCACTTTATATATTCATATGATTCAAATCACAAATCCTGCAGATTGTTGCGGATGTACGGCTTGCGCGAGTGTCTGTGTGCACAATGCCATCACCATGCAGCCCGATGCATTAGGCTTTCTCTACCCTGTAGTAGACAAAGACAAGTGTACAGACTGTGGCTTATGCGAGAAGGTATGTGCTTTCAATGATAATTATGACACCTCGCTTAATCTGCCACGACCAGAAGCCTATGCAGCACGGCACAAAGATATGAGCGAAGTAGAAACTAGCCGCAGTGGGGCAGCTTTTATAGCTATATCAGATTGGATATTAAAACATGATGGTGTAGTATATGGTGCAGGTTATGCCGACCATTTTCGGGTGGTGCATAAACGTGCTACGACGAAGGAAGAACGTAATGAATTTAAAGGCAGTAAGTACGTACAGAGTGATTTGACTGGCGTTTTTCGACAAGTCAAACAAGATCTTAAGGGTGGTAAAATCGTTTTGTTTTCAGGAACCCCCTGCCAAACATCAGGGCTCAATTCTTATGTAGGTAAAAAACTTCGTGAGAATCTTTATCTGTTAGATATTGTATGTCATGGTGTACCTGGACCCAAGTTGTGGGATAGCTATTTGTGCTATCTAGAAAAGGAACAAGGTGATAAGATCAGTTGGGTAAACTTCAGAGATAAACAAGCATATGGTTGGGCCGCCCATCATGAAACATTTAAATTTGTTAATGGAGGGGATAAAATGAGCTTTACATATTTATTTTATCAGTACATTACATTCCGTTATTCATGTGGTAAGTGCCATTTTTGTAATACTCGAAGACCTAGTGATATCACAATAGCTGACTATTGGGGGTGGCAGAAAACAGATCCAAATATAAACAAAGATGATAAAGGTGTATCGTTGGTTTTCGTAAATACAGAAAAAGGACGCAGATTATTTGAAGCAGTGAAGAATGATTTAGATTTTATTCCTGCAAAAATAGAGAACTGTATTCAGCCTAATTTACAGCATCCGTCGGAAATACATCCTAAGCGTATGGATTTTGAAAGAGATTTTGCTAAGCATGGCTTTAAATATGTTATGTATCACTATGGAGATGTAGGCTGGAGATATAGGACTAGGAAGATAAAAAGGAATATCATTTTTAACATCAAGATAGTTCTAAAGAAAATTCTATTTTTGTATATTTCTTAAATTTATTTTTCCTTTTTTCTTCTCAATGGATATAATGAATAATAATAAATAGTACACAAAAAATGAATATTGCTATTGTCGGCACAGGCTATGTAGGCTTGGTGTCTGGTACTTGTTTTGCAGAAATGGGTGCCCATGTAACATGTGTTGATGTAGATGTCAACAAAATCAACAAACTAAAAGCTGGCGAAATGCCTATTTACGAACCTGGTTTGGAAGAGTTAGTGAAACGTAATGTTAGTTATGGTCGTTTGAATTTTACGACAGATCTTACCGAGGTTCTAGATGATGTAGAGGTCGTGTTCTCTGCTGTAGGTACACCTCCAGATGAGGATGGATCGGCAGATTTAAAATATGTATTGGCAGTTGCACGTCAATTTGGGAAAAATATCCATAAATATACCATCTTAGTTACTAAATCGACTGTACCTGTAGGTACTGCACAAAAGGTGAAAGCCGCCATCCAAGAAGAATTGGACAAACGTGGTGTACAAGTTCCTTTTGATGTAGCTTCAAACCCCGAATTCTTAAAAGAAGGTGCAGCCATCAAGGACTTTATGAGTCCCGACCGAGTAGTTGTAGGTACTGAAAGCAAGAAGGCTGAAGAGGTTATGACTAAGCTGTACCAACCTTTCTTAATCAATAATTTCCGTGTTATTTTCATGGATATTCCAAGTGCTGAAATGACTAAGTATGCAGCCAATGCTATGCTTGCTACTCGTATTAGCTTTATGAACGACATTGCTAACTTGTGCGAACGTGTGGGTGCTAATGTAGACCATGTTCGTAAAGGTATTGGTGCAGATGCTCGTATCGGCCAGAAGTTCCTTTATGCTGGTTGCGGTTATGGTGGTTCTTGTTTTCCTAAAGACGTAAAAGCTTTGGTTCACACCGGTATGGATAATGATTACCACATGGAAGTAATCGAAGCCGTAGAGCGTGTCAACGAACGTCAGAAGAGTATTGTATATGATAAACTCTTAAAGATGATGCCTGAACTTAATGGCAAAACTGTTGCTATGTTAGGTTTGGCATTCAAACCCGAAACCGATGATATGCGCGAGGCTCCTGCATTGGTTGTGATTGATAAATTACTGAAAGTTGGTGCCAATGTACGTGTATTTGACCCCATTGCCATGCCCGAATGCAAACGTCGTATTGGTGATGTGGTGACCTATACTGAAAACCTTTATGATTGTGCTGATGGTGCAGATGCTTTGTTGCTTTTGACTGAATGGCGCCAATTCCGCCTGCCTACTTGGAATGTAATTTGTAAAGTAATGCATGGTCGAGTGATTGTAGATGGACGCAACATCTGGAATCGCGAGGAATTGGAAGAACTTGGATATAAGTATACTCGTATTGGGGAGAAGTAATTAGATGTTTTACAAATAAAGCAGATAACAATACTTATAATCAGATTAACATGAATATTGGTATACTAACATTTCATTGTGCTTACAATTATGGCGCAGTTCTGCAGTGCTATGCTTTGCAAAAGCATTTAGAATCGTTAGGCTTTAATGTCACAATAATAAATTATACCCCTTTTTATTTAGCCTCCAAAAGGCCAAAGGTTAATTTACGTACATTTGTTAATAGGCATCCTATTTTATCTTTAAATAGATACATATCATTCACGAGTAAGCTACAGAGACAATTTGATAAATTCTTAGAATTTTCCGATTTACATCTCAATTTATCAAAAAAATGCAAGAATTATGATCAATTGAGTTCAGTTATCTCATCATTAGATACGATTATTATTGGAAGTGACCAAGTTTGGAGTGAGACCTTTAATGGTAAGGATAGTGTTTGGTATGGACAATTTCCCAATTTTAAAGGTCGTGTGATTACTTATGCTGCAAGCGCTGGAGATGTGAATAAGTTTAAAACTAACATTCCAGAAGTATTAGAAGCAATAAAAAGATTTGATTCAATTTCAGTTAGGGAAGTTGATTTGCAGAATACGTTGAGTGAGTATGGCGTAAATGATGCAGTAACCGTAGTAGATCCCACTCTTTTATTGGATAAGAAGAGTTGGAGTGTGTTTTTAGATAAGCCTATAGAATCAGAAAAATACATATTGGTTTATCAAGGGCGAGATGACGATGCTTTGATGAATTATGCCAAATCTTTGGGGACTATTCATCATTGCAAAGTAATTTCCTGTGATTTCTATGCCAATAGCTTTCAAGATGGTATATCTCAATGTGTCGCTGGTCCCAAAGAATTTCTGAATTTGGTTCATAATGCATTTTGTGTAATAACTTCTTCATTTCATGGAACGGCGCTATCAATTTTGTTGGAAACGCGCTTCTTTGCCTTCTTTAAAGGAGATGGTGGAGACATACGAGCTAAAGCTTTATTAGAATCTTTGAATCTTTGTAATAGAATTATAGATCGAAATTCCCTACCATGTGCAAATGAAGAAATTGACTGGAATACTGTTAAAGAAAAAATAACATTATTAAAGGAGAGAGCTAATAAATATTTATTAGAAAATGCATGAACAATAGATTAGATTATATTGATAAATTAAGAGGATTTGCTATATTATGTGTATTAGTAGGCCATATACTTATTATATATACACAGGAGAAGACAAGATATCCGCTTGTCGAAATAATCTATTCCTTTCATATGCCATTATTCTTTTTTGTTAGTGGATATGTCGGATACAAGTCCCAGTCTACTCAAAAGGGTGTATACTCTTTTCTGAAAGGAAAAGTAAAATCATTATTAATTCCATATATTACATGGCTATTTGTCATGCCTTTAATGTTAAATAATGAATATCCTTCTAATTTATCAGCTATTATCCAAAAAATCAATTTTGTTCCAAATTTAAATTATTGGTTTTTACCATTAATGTTTACATTTCATGTAATTTACTTATTCTGGCACAAATATTCTTTTTTTGGGGGGGCAAAAAAGGAATTGGAAGGCTTATTAGTCCTTTTTAGTACAATTGTCTTAACTGGGTTGCTCTTTAAGTCATATTACACTTGTGTATATGCTATTTATGGCTTATCTTTTTTCTTTGGTTATTTCATTTCGAAATACACTATTATTGAAAAGTTCTGTTGTCAAAGAAGGGTAGCTATTTTTTCTATATTTTTTCTTATACTTTTATGGAAGATTTTTCCTTTAGATACTTCAATAAACCCTAGTCCAACTTATTCCCTATTAAATTTAGGATCCTTTTTGGTTACAAGCCTGCTATCAATAATTCTATTCCTTTGTTTTTTTAAAACAGTTACTATGCCATCTTTTGTAAGCTCTGTTTTGATAGAATTAGGGAAATCGACTATGGCTCTATATTTGCTTCCTATCTATTTATTGCCTAGCGGTTATGTTTTTCCTTCTAATCTACCTTATAGCTTGGTAACTATATTAGCAATAATTATCAGTTTGGTTCAAGGATTTGTTTCGTATTTAATATTTAAAGCATGTCTTCAAATACCTATAATACCTAATATTTTATTTGGTTCAAAATCCAAAACAACTTTATAACATCATGATTCACATACTACTATGTACAGATAATAATTACACTATGCCTTGTGGTGTAACGATGTTATCCATATCCTTAAATAATATTTCTAAAGATATCTGTTTCCATATATTTATAGAAAATGTTGATGAAATTGATAGAAAAAAACTATTGGATAGTTTGCAAAGTGAATTGCACTCGATTCAATTCTATGAAGTTGATTCTAACATTTTAAATAACTTACCCATTTCAACTAGGTTTCGTAAATCTATATATTATAGGCTTTTATTAGACAATATTTTGGATAAATCTATTGAACGAATTTTATATCTCGATTCAGATATAATAGTTAGAGATTCTATTGAAGCTCTGTGGAATGAGAATATTGATGAATATGTATTAGGTGCAGTATTGGATCAATCATGTGATGATATCCGTAATTTTAATAGGACAAAGTTGCCTTATTTAAGTGATTACTTCAATTCTGGAGTATTACTTATTAATATTAATAAGTGGCGTGCTTTTAATATCGGAAAACGATGTATTAAATATATATCTGAAAATCCAGAATCATGTCTGTATCCAGATCAAGACGCATTGAATGTAATAACTTCTAATTCTCATAAAATATTGCCATTATGTTTTAATGTACAAGCCTTTATGTTTTATAGAGAGTGTGAAATATTAGCAAGAGAAAGTTATGTTAAAGATATGGTTGCTGCTTCTAAATTTCCTATAATAATTCATTATACAAATGCATGTAAACCTTGGAATACTAAATGTGATCATCCTATGGTTGCAGAATTCCTTAAATATAAAGCTCTGACACCTTGGAAGAATATTCCATTGAAACGTACTAGAGGAAATAGAATCATAGAAACCGCTCATTGGATTCAAGAACTACTAACTAAAGTAGGATTATCTAAACCTATTGAAAAATATACTCTTTATAGAGATATGTAATTTAATCTCAGATATAGAATGAACAAATTATTTTCTATTATTGTTCCAGCATATAATGCATCATCTACTATTGCTCAATGCATAGAATCTGTGTTAGGACAGGACTCCAATGATTGGGAATTAATAATTATAGACGATGGTAGCAATGATAATACATATGATATATGCTCTTCCTATTCTAAAATAGATAAACGCGTATTATGTTTTAAGCAAGATAATAAAGGCGTTAGTGTAGCTAGAAATATAGGAATTGCATTATCGAAGGGTGATTATTTAACTTTTTTAGATGCTGATGACTGGTTAGAGCCAGACTTTATTGAGGCTTTTATGAAATCAAAGATGGCTGATATTAACATTTGCGGTTACCGTGAAGTATATCCTGATGGTAAGGTAAAATGTGAATGGATGCCTAATACTTTATATAGTGAAAATCCCCTAGATACATATACTGTCAGAAACTCCTACTTCAGGACACCATGGGCTATTGTTTTTAAGAAATCGTTTCTTGCAACTAATAATCTTCATTTTTTTGAAAATCTTTCATGGGGTGAAGATACCATGTATCTACTCTGTGCTACAGTCAAGGCCAAGGATATTAATTTTGTATCGAGTGTGCTCTATGACTATCGTTACACTGGCGTAGGATTAACAAATTCACTCAAACGTCATAATAACATGGTTCAATTTTTGGATATTTATTCTGATACAGTGAAAGACGTCGCCAATCGCTCCCCACATGCATCCTCAATGATGAATGAACTTATCTTATTCCTAGCTATTATTTTGCTAAACGAGATAGTACAATCAGATAGGCCAATGCCTGAAAAAAAAGACATCATCTCTCACATCCATCAATATCTTCGGCAGCTACCATTCATATTTATCTGCAGAACTAAAGTCGGTAGAATAAGATATGCTGCAGCTATTCTATCAAGAATCTTTTCAGTGAATATTGCTTATCAAATTTACAGAATAATAGCATGAAAATTCCATATTTCAGCATAATCATTCCTGTTTATAAGGTGGAGGACTACCTCCCCAAATGTCTAAATAGCATAGTTAGTCAAGGATTTAATGATTTCGAGCTGATTCTTGTTAATGATGGGTCGCCAGACGACTCACTTGCAATCTGTCAGGACTATGCTGCTAAGTTTTCCAACATCATGGTTATTGACCAAGATAATGGAGGTCCAAGCAGTGCTCGTAATAATGCTTTAGACCATGCATCAGGTAAGTATGTAATGTTTATCGATAGCGACGATTGGATTGAGCCGAACACCTTAGAAAAACTTTATGAGCAGAGTTCTGATAATTGTCCTCTGATATACTATGGATTCAGGCAACAATTTGGTGAAGGTGACTTCAAAACATGCATCCACGGATATCGTCATAGTACGAATATAAAGGAATATTATGATATACTCTATCATACTATGGATAACCGCATGGATGATTTCATCTATGGATTCACATGTAATAAATTGTTCAGTAGAGAAATTATTGAGCAGCATCATCTGCGTTTTGATACTAGACTTCACGTAAAAGAAGACGAAGTTTTTACCAACCAATTTTGTAGTTTTGTACGAGAAGTAAAGATAATACCTTATTCTTTCTACAATTATCGTATGTCGTTTGGTAATAGTGTTTCCTTCATTAAGCGAAAACCCAGTGAATATGAATATATGGCAGACAAATTATTGGAAACCAATTCTACATTGATAGATTCAAGAATCCAGGACTATCAACGTCAAGAGTATATCTACAATCTTGGTAAAGGTATAACAGCTGCTTTCCGTCAAGGAATCTGTGTTGAAGCAAAGCGACTTTCTGAAAAATGTGCTAAACGGATGAAGGAGATGAAACTTGATTTCGACTCCTTTAATCGTGTTCATTTCAAGGACAAAATTCGCTATCGGTTTGCTTCTGGAACTTGGATTTATATAATTAGTAAACTGTTCAATAGATTTTATATAGTATGAAAGTGGTAGCAATAATAGTCACTTATAACAGGAAAAATTTACTTCTTCATTGTATTGATGCTATATATGCACAGTGTAAAAAACCTGATGCTATATACATCATTGATAACAATTCAACTGATGGAACATATGTTCTTTTACACGAAAAAGGGATAGTCAATGGCAACAATGAATATAATGGCATATCATTGATATATGTACAGCTACCAATAAACGGTGGTGGTTCCATGGGATTTCATGAAGGATTGAAACGTGTACATAATGAGGGCGTTTATGATTACTATTGGGTGATGGATGATGATGGGGAACCACATCCAAATTGTTTAAAAGAGCTATTGGATCATCTCACAATGGGTGAATATCTTTCACCATTGGTTGTCGATATTGAAAATAAGACATCAATGGCATTTGGTGATGGAGAGCCAATAGAAACTTTCGTTTCTAAAAGGAGTGTTGATGGAGAGGTTATTGTTGGTATAGCAAATCCATTTAATGGTATCTTGTATAGTAAAAGATTTCTTGAAGAAGTCGGATATCCTGAAAGAGACATGTTTATTTGGGGAGATGAAGTAAATTACGATCTTCGTGCGCGCCAAAAAGGATTTGCTCCTACAGTTATTTGCAAAGCTATGCATTTTCACCCAAAAAATAGAGCTTCACATAGTAAGCCCTTTTTCTTTGGAATGAAAAAAGTGATATTTGTAGATAACAAATGGAAAATGTATTGCCGCTGTTGTAATGCCATTCATAATTATAAACTTGCAGGTAATTACATACAAATTATCAAAGAGTTTTGTTTATATAATTGGTTGTTCCTTTTTACAAACTTTCGCCTTGATTGGGTAGTTCTCTATAATAAAGCATTTTTTAATGGTATGAGGAGTAGATTTGGAGGACACAAAAAATACATGAGATAAAATGAATTGTACTATATATAAACTTATTCGTGGTTTGCGTAAGGCTATATTGGCAGTTCAAGGAAAACAATTTAGCCATGAACTTGCTAGCATAGAGAATGCAGATGAGGCCAATCTAATAATTAAAAAGGCATTGGAATCAGACAATCCATGTATGATAGCAAGATATGGAGCGACTGAGCTTCTATGTGTTACTAACTATTTGGGTATTAAAAACAAAAGTAACTTCTTAAAATTTATAACAGGTAAGTTGCCTGAATGGTGGTGGACTGACATTGTTATAAAAAACATGTGTCAATGGAGTGGTTTTTTCCCTGCCACGCCAGAAAATCTTACACGTTTCAGCGAAATGATGCTTGAAGACACCAAACAGTTGGATGTTCTTGGCTGTTGGGATCAACATGAATCTTTATTCGAAGATATTTTGCAAGGTGTTGATCGTGTACACCTTCGTCTCCTTGAGCCATTTTGGTCTGATCATCCGTGGACTCTCTCCCTTGCGGGGAAGAAAGTTCTTGTTGTTCATCCTTTTGCAGAATTAATCGAAGAGCAATATAAACATCGAAATGATATTTTCCCTAATGGTATGCTTCCAGAGTTTCATCTCGAAACCGTAAAAGCTGTTCAGTCCTTAGGTGGAGATGACTCTTATAAAGATTGGTTTGAAGCGCTTAAATGGATGGAAGGTCAGATTGATGAGCACGATTATGACATATGTATCATTGGCTGTGGCGCATATGGTTTTCCACTTGCAGCCCATGTCAAACGTCAAGGCAAAAAGGCTTTTCATATAGGTGGAGCTTTACAGCTGCTATTTGGCATAAGGGGTGCTCGTTGGGAAGATCCAAACTATGGCGTAAAGGAATGGGGTATACCCTATGGCAGTTATTCAAATCTTATGAATGATTCATGGGTGCGTCCTGGCGATCTGTTTAAGTCTAAAAATGCAGATAAGGTTGAAGGTGCTTGTTATTGGTAAAAAGCTTTTGTAATGAAGAATATAATTAAGAAATTACTCACATCCATCATTCTACTATTTGTAGGAAACATAAAAACAGAAAAATCTATTTTTCTGTTATGTAAAAGTAGAATTGCAACTACAAATACTTTAAAACTTATAAAAGCTTACGTGTCACGCTTGAATATTCATATCGAGGGACATGACAACAAGGCTTCTATCAGTGGCCTTTGGCGAAGAGGAGAACTTGTAATCATAGGTAATAATAATAATCTGACAATAGAAGAAGGATGTTATCTAACTAACACAAGAATAACCATTCGTGGAAACAATTGCTCTATTGCTATTGGCAAAGATGTAACATCGGGAAGTCTATATATGGCATGTATGGGGCAAGGTAATTATATTACTATTGGCGATGATTGTATGTTGTCAGAGAATGTAAATATTTGGTCAACAGATTCTCATGGCATTTATGACATGAAGGATAATTTGCTTAACCCTTCAAAACCAGTAAAAATCGGATCACATGTATGGCTTGGTAAAGGCAGTTCCGTACTAAAAGGGGCTACTATTGGAGATGGTGCAATAGTAGGCATGGATACGATAGTAAATAAAGATATAATAGCTAATACTTTGGTCGTAGGAACCCCAATGAGAACTGTTAAAGAAAATATCCTTTGGAAAAGAGGTTTTATAGATAAATAGGTCGTATATGAATAAATACCTAAAGAGTATACCATTCTTGTTGCCGATTGTAGCTTTTATTGGTGAGCGTCAGACTTGTACGATACAGTATATTAGTCTAACAGCATCATTAGCTATCACTCTTTATTTTTATTATCTTATATATAAAAATAGAAAGGAAGCTAATATAATTCCAGACTACAAAAAGATAATGAACTTATATTTACTATACGTAATATTTACATTTATAAGAGGCTTTTGGGTTATTGAATTTTGGACAGATGATACACGATCACTGGTGAATGGCACATTATTGATGCTAATGCCTATTATTATTTGGTATTTCTCCAATCCAGACAAGTTCTCACAATTATTATCATTCTGGTCGAAAAAATGGATAGTTCCGTCTATTATTATTCTGTTGTTATTCTTTGTTAAAGAAGGTTATGCTCATTTACTCGCTCCTGCATACTTCCTTATATTATTCTATAAAGAGTTGCCAAAGAAATACAGACGGTATGTTTGGATTATACTAGCAATGGTTATATATGGTGGATTATCCGCAAGAAGCAATGTTTTGCGATTCGCTATAGTAGTATTATTATCTTATCTATTTATTGTCAAGCAGATTTTTAGGAACTTGAAAAGATTTTCTTGGTCTTTTTTTGCGATATTGCCAATTGTTTTGTTGCTATTAGGAACTTTAGGTATTTATAATCCATTTAAAGCATTGTCTAATAATGCGAATTTAAATATAAATTTTGCAGAGGCTCAAGATAAAACAGGAACTGTTATTCAAAAAGCAAACGAAGACACAAGAACCTTTATATACGAAGGTGTGTTAGCAACATCCCTAAAAAACGATTCATGGCTAATCGGCCGTACTTTCGTACGAGGCTATGAGGTTGATCAATTGTTTGGAGTTGAAGCTTATCAAATAATATTTGAGAGAACAGGAAGAATGGAGAGAACTTCATGCGAAGTGGGAATATTAAATCCCTTCACATGGATGGGTTTAATAGGTTTATTATTGTACTCTTTGATGATATTAGCGCCATCTTGGTATGGTGTGTTCAGAGGTCGTAATAAATATGTTCAATGCATTGGTATTATTTTAGCATTTCGATTTATGTTTTCATTTATCGAAGAAATGCAGACATTCGGATGGAATACTATCACATTATGGCTTATGGTAGCAATGTGTATTAGCCCGAAGTTTTTAAAAATGAATAATAATGAGATGAAAATCTGGATTTATTCAACGTTTAAATAATTAAATATGTCTAATAATACTTCACCATATATTTCAAGAGAAGACTCTGTTGCCATTAAGGCAACAGCTCTTTTATTAGTAATTTGGGGGCACAACCATTATTTGACACCCCTTAATACACCGTTTCTTTGGTGGTTATATCAATTCCATGTTGTTGTTTTCTTTATTCTTCCCATTTTTTATGATTCTCAAAAAAAACAATTTAAAACATACCTTAAAGATTTATCAGCTAGGTGTCTTGTCCCCTATACCTTTTTTTATGTAACTTGTTTGCTTGTTTCTTTAATTACGCACAAAATTCATTATTCAGGTTTTATAGAGTTGATGAAAGGATATTTTCATATTGGCGGTGTGACTGCAGATAATGCTGTCGGATTTCAGTTTGTATGGTTTTTAATGGCCTTTTATGTATTTTCAATAATACGATATATCGGTAGTGAAAATAAGTATGTTAATATAGTATTTCTCTTAGTTGGCAGCATAATATCACTAATAGGAGCTGATAATCGTGCCATACTAAATCTTAATTTCCCTCTGTATCTTTCACAAGCATTATATTTTTACACTCTCGGATGTTTCGCTTTTTGGCTAAATAAGCACATTAAATATTGTAGTTGTATTTGTCTTGTTATATTTGGTATTTCGTCATATTTGTTTTTCATCGGAGGCGTGCATTACACAGATGTTTTTGTTACATTAACAGGATTTTTCTTCGTTTGGCAAAGTTCTAAGTTGTTTAAAAGATTTAAGTGGTTTCAAGCCATAGGGAGATTATCACTTGAAATTTATCTAATTCATATTTATGTTTATTGTATTCTGGATATTATAATGCCACATAATTGGTATTGTCAATTAGTTGTATATGCATTAACAGTTGTGGTGTCTTACTTTTTGGCTAAATTAATTCATAAGTATGATGTTGTAAGGAGGCTTCTTTTCCCAAATAGAATTGAAGACCTAAAAATATTAAAATACAAATGATGTAATTAAAATACACATCTCATACATGAACAGTAATAAAGAAATGATTGCTTTATAAGGTTACTATAGACAGATTTTTTATTCGCAACATTAATATTAAAAATTCAATGAAAGTTTTATTGTATGATCAGACAAATGCTTATCTAACCCCAGGGGGGAAGACTATACATGCACTTAAATTGCAGCAGGAAATAGCGAAACTCGGTGTTGATATACAATTTGCACGTTGGTGGGATAAAAGTCAGGAGGATGCAGACATAATGCATTTTTTGGGATACAACCCAGAAATAGTACGACAAGTGAAGAGGAAAGGCATGAAGACATTTTACAGCATGATATTTGACTATGAGAGCAACAAGTCAGAGTTGGAGAAACGTAAACAGATGTTTAAGAATCGTTTGTTCGAAATCTTACCAAGTTTATCAAAGTCTGGAACCTATTGGCATCAATTACCGTTAATGGATAAGATCCAGTTCATGCACCAATACGATAGAGACAATGCAATGCGTTATTTTCCTAAGCATATAGACCCTGCGAAGGTAGTGCTCATCCCCCATGCATATGATCCTGCAGAAATGGATATCTCTGGCAATCTTGACATAAATGATATGAACTTTCCAGAGAAATATTTGATTTCTGTAGCTAATATCTCAACTCGCAAACAGACAGTCAAACTGGCTCAATATGCCAAAAAGGCGCAAGTTCCAGTAGTGTTCATGGGCAGCCGTGACATTAATGATCCATACTTTAAGGCTTTCGAGAAAGAAGTCGACAACAAATATGTGTTCTATCCTGGGTATGTTAGCAAGGAATGGCGTGATTGTATAGAGGCAAATGCTGCTGGTTATGTATTGTTATCATTGGGAGAAAGCGGTTGCATAGCAGTGTATGAAGCTGCAGCCTATAGAATGCCATTATTACTTAGTAATCTTCCATGGGCATGGGGCTATGAAGAACCAGTTGATATTCATTTTTGCGACCAACAAGATGAACAAAAGGCCGTACTACAATTAAAGAATTTCTATTCCATCAGTTGTAAGATGGACCATACACCTTTTAAGGTGCATACATGGGCAGAAATTGCCAAGATTTATGTTCAACAATATGAAAACCTAGTAAAGTGATATCGAATATATTCATAAAAGTATTAAAATTGTTTGCGTGTATTCAACTTTTATCTTCATGTCAAAATTACGATGAAGCTGATAGCACCATTTATTTCGTTGGAGACTCTGAGATTGCTAATTGGGATCTAGAAGCATCATTTCCAAACAGAATAACACGAAATTTAGGACATAATGAGATTAAAGGAACTCAGTTTCATGAGTATTGAAGACGAGAATGGGATAGTTGTGATAGAGATTGGTATAAATGATATCAATACAATTCCTATAGACAATGATTATCTCGAAAATTACGAGTCAATTGTAACTTGCCTTGGTGGTTGGAGGACATTGCTATTAGAAGTGATGCCAACGAGTGATGTGAACACAAATGAGATTATCAGATCTTCAATAGTAATATAGCAGTTAAAATGGAAAAGCACCCTAATGTAAAGGTTATAAAATGCAATGAAGATCTTACGGGAGAGGATGGGTTGATAAGGTCAGATTATACTCGCGGTGGTTTGCATTTGAATGATTATGGATATGTAGTGCTAACAAATAGACTGAAGGATCAACTATGAAACGGATAATAAGCCTAATCGTTTGTGGTGTACTAGGATTGACGGCACTAGCTCAATCTATAGAGGTCGGGGTTCGTGGCAATTAATATATTCACGCCAATTATATGCATTCACTTGGTTCGAAAGACTAGCGTAGCATTTTGGTTGGATATGAACAAAGTATATTAAACGTAAAAATGCAGGAGCAATCTGGACGTCTATTTGGCGGATTTATCTTCCAAAAAAGAGAATGGGCTATAATTAGTACGTCGGTACAGAATATGCTAGGAATTGGCATATGTATGGTATTCTTGCGAAAGGAACACACATGGAATCGCTTAGGTTGGGATGTTTCATTAAATCCTAATTACGATTCTGCGCTTGACTTTCAAATTAATTATAATATAGGTGCTTCTATTGCTATCTGGATGTGTGGTGGTACCTTTTTATCCATACGTAAAGGTGAAAAACGTGAAAGTTTGATGAAACAGCGGTTGGAGCTGTGCGCATCTTTTGGCAACATTCCAGAGTATCGCGATAATGTTAAGAATATGCGTGTGGGTATTAGGTTTTTGTGCGGAAACCTATGGGTAAAACCAGAGATAAGCGTTCCAGGAATTTCTGATCTAGTTGCTAAAAGAGTTAGAGTATTATGTTCAATGGGGGTGGTGTTTGAACTTTAGTAAATATGAAAAGACTATACAGAATTGAATTTTTAAGAGGTTTTTTAATTTTCACTATTGTTATGGCTCATTTAATTATTGGAAATGGTTTGCCTAAAATTATAGATGCGGCAGCATCTTTTGGTGGCGCAGGAGTACATGTGTTTCTATTGGTAAGTGGATTTGGTTTGTATTAATCATATCAGAAGAATGCATTGAGCTATAGGGATTTCCTAAGGAAGAGATTCTGTAAGGTTTATATGCCTTATGTGAACCATAATATTTATGCATTGTGGGAATCTGTTACAAACGGTATTATGCCATGGAAGGAGTTGTCTGCATATGTTTTCCTCTATAAGATGTTCGACAAGGAACTAGATATTAGCCTTAAATTATCCATTCTGGTTTATAAGTACTATTCTGCAATATTACATAGCTTGGCTTTTTATAGTTGGGTCGTTACGTAAGTTGAACATGCATTGTATATAAAATACTTCCAGATTGAAAATATCAAGTGGGTTGTGGCTGATAGCTGCTACTGTGATTGGCGAGTTTATGTATATAGTGGCGGACGAGTATATGTCGGAAAAGGGGCTACTCTGAAAGTTGAAGAAGCCTATATGCATTACAATTGTACAATAGAGTGTTTTCAATCCATAACTATAGGAAGGCGATCAAGATAGCACAGGAAGTTATTATACGCGATTCAGATAACCATGAAATTATAAGAACTGGTTATAAAAAAACAGCCCCTATTGTGATTCACGATAACGTTTGGATAGGAACAAGAGCAACAATTCTTAAAGGTGTAACTATTGGTGAGGGTGCAATTGTTGCTGCAGGAGCCGTAGTAACTAAGAACGTACCTCCTCATACTCTAGTTGGTGGAGTTCCTGCTAAAATCATAAAAGAGAAAATTTCTTACCATTAACAACTTATCTTTATTATATGAGTTCAATACATGTTGCAGTTCTATTAACAGTTTATAATAGAAAAAAGCAAACATTGAGATGCTTGTCAGATTTATACAAGCAAACTTTACCAGATAATACAAATTTTGAGGTATTTCTTACAGATGATGGATGTACGGATGGCACTGCAGAAGCTATTCATAAGGAGTTCCCTAATGTTCATATTATCCAAGGAAATGGTACTTTATTTTGGAATCGAGGTATGTGGACGGCATGGAATGCTGCATCTAAAGCTAGAGAATTCGAATATTACCTTTGGCTTAATGATGATACGTTTACTTATCCTACCATGATAAAAGAGCTATTAAACGTGTCCAAAGATAAAGATGACAAAGCAATAATTGTTGGTCCAACAATTGATACACACGGTAAAGGCGTTCATACTTACGGAGGAAGAAAAGGGATGGTTTTGGTTCCACTCAATGAAGGTGTACAAGAGTGCGATACATTTAATGGTAATATTGCTCTCATCCCTTCGTCTGTCTATAAAATTTTAGGAACTAATGATCCTTATTTTCATCATAGTATGGGAGATTTAGACTATGGAATGAGGTCAAGAAAAGAAGGTCTCAAAATTTATCAGTTAGGATCTGCTGTAGGTGAATGCGATAGACATGAAAGGATTATGAAATGGTGTGATTCAGAGGTAAGCTTACCTGTTCGATGGAGAGCATTGCATAAAGCTACTGGTTATCCACCAAAGGAGGTTTTTCACTTTTATCAGAGGCATTACGGCATTTGTAAAGCTGTTTTCCATGTTATTACTACTTATACCAGATGCTTTTTCCCTTCACTCTGGGTAAAAATGAACAGAGCTAATTGGATATAAAGATGAAATATACTATAATAATTCCACACCATAACTCCTCAAAACTTCTCAAAAGAGTACTTCTTACAATACCAGAGAGTCTTAAAGCACAAATAATAGTGGTGGATGACAATAGTCGAGAAGAAGAGTATAGTCATGTAGAGAGACTTAAATCCGTTGTTTCCTTTGATTTTTATAAGAACGAAGGTTGTACAGCTGGTGGTGCACGAAATACAGGACTGAAATATGCTATAGGGGAATGGCTGATTTTTGCTGATTCTGATGACTATTTTACTTCTGAGATGGCAAATTTAGTTGAAACGCATGTATTGAGCAAAGCAGATGTTATTTTTTTTAATGTTAGAAGCGTAGTTAGTGAGACAGGAGATAGGGCGCATAGAGATTCTCATATTAAAAATTTGATTGCTAAGTATAAGTATTCAGGGGATGATAACTTTGTGAGATGCTCTTATTTGGTACCTTGGGGGAAGATGTACAGAAGAAAATTTATTGAAGAGAATAATATTCGTTTTGAAGAACGTACTGCTGGTAATGATATGTGGTTTGCATTGAGATCTGGTGTAGAAGCTTCTTCAGTTGAAATAGATTCGAGAGAACTTTATGTGTGTACGGTATCATCAGGAACTATTACCACAACATTGAGCATAGATCGACATGAGGCTAAATTTCAAGCTACGCTAAAAACGAATAATTATTTACGAAAACATGGATTAGGGAAGTATCAAGTATCAGTATTATATTTCGTTGCAAAAGCAAAGCAGTTCGGATGGGGATATCTTGGACATGTACTTATGGAATGTGTTAGAAATAAAAGTAACTTTTTAATAGGTGCGAAAAAGATATTACAATATAAAAAGGTCCTTCAAGATCGACAAAATCCAATATTTACAAGAAAGGATAATCAATGAATTTTTCAACAAAAAAAATTTGGAGTAGAGCCACAAATAGACTCTACACAATCATATATACAAAACTTAAAGAAAAATCCTTTGGACAAGGCGAAAACAGAGTTAAGTATATGTTATTTCCACGCAAAAAAAATAGTAATGGAGCGAACGTGTTGGCTGTTTGCTTCCCTGCATTTGCTGGTGTGGGAGCCAAGTATAATTATGTGAGAACATTGTCAGACGTTAATATTCACAAATTATATCTTCTTGATGATATAGGTGGCAAAAAAGATCTAGGTAACTATCTAATTAAAGAGGGGGTAGAAGAAAATGTAAGGGCGCTAATTCAACAAGGTATAAATGAGTATCATCCAGAGAAACTTATTTTTTTTGGTTCAAGTAAGGGAGGCTATGCATCCATAAACTTTGCGCTTGATTTTGAGAATGTGGAGGTGTGTATTGCTGCTCCCCAATATTTCTTGGCTGATTATTTAACTTGTGAAAAGAAGTTTGATAACCTGTGTGCAATTCTTGAAGGTGATGAATCTGATGAAGCTAAGGAAAAACTAAATAACAGATTACGCCGTAAAATTGCTGGGTCTTCTTTAATTCCTAAAAATCTCTATATCCACTATTCAAAGAATGAGCACACCTATAAAGAACATATTGAGGATATGCTTGCTGATTTGAAAAATGCTGGTGTGAATGTGCATGAGGATGTAGGTGTATATACTAATCACATGGACTTAGTTTATTATTTCCCTTCATATCTAAAATCTGTTGTTTCACATATTGTAAACTCTTAACCGATGATAAAATACGATTATCTAATAGTAGGTTCCGGCCTTTACGGAGCCACATTTGCCTATCGAGCAAAACGGATAGGCAAAAAATGCCTAGTTATTGACAAGAGACCACAGTTAGGTGGTAACATTTACTGCGAACAAACAGAAGGCATCAATGTGCACAAATATGGTGCGCACATCTTTCATACCTCAAACAAGAAAGTATGGGATTTCGTGAACTCTATAGTGGAGTTCAACCGCTACACAAACTGCCCTGTGGCAAATTACAAGGGTGAACTATACAATCTGCCGTTCAATATGAATACTTTTAATCGCATGTGGCCAGAAGTGCTTACACCAGCCGAGGCTCAGGCTAAAATTGATGAGCAGAGAGCAGAGGCTTTGGTTGCTTTGGGTGGGCGCATACCTCAGAACTTGGAGGAGCAGGCTCTTTGCCTCGTAGGTAAAGACATCTTCTACAAGCTTATCAAGGAGTATACAGAAAAGCAGTGGGGGCGAGATTGCAAGGAACTGCCAGCGTTTATTATCAAACGACTACCGGTTCGCATGATCTTCGATAATAATTATTTTAACGATAAATTTCAGGGTATTCCTGTGGGCGGTTATAATAAGTTGATTGAAGGTTTGCTCGAAGGTGTTGAATGCAAGACTGGAGTAGATTTTTTCAATTCAAAGTATAAGGATTGGGAAAAGTATGCCGAAAAACTAGTTTATACGGGTGCTGTGGACGAATATTTTGGTTATAAGTTGGGTAAACTAGATTGGCGTACTGTTTATTTCAAAACACGCGTTGAAAATTGTGCCAACTACCAAGGTAATGCTGTGATGAACTATACCAGTCATAATGAACCTTATACTCGCGTGATTGAACACAAGCACTTCGAGATGTTTGGTCAGGAGGTGTATGATTGCTCAAAGACTGTTGTTAGTGAAGAGTATTCTACGGAGTATAAGGATGGAATGGAACCATACTACCCTGTGAACGATGACCGTAACAATATCCTTGCAGAACTATATCGCAAAATGGCTGAAAAAGAAGTGAACGTAATCTTCGGTGGTCGTCTCGGGCAGTATAAGTATTTTGATATGGCGCCTGTGATTGAACAGGTGCTGAAGTTAGATATTCGTTAGACTTTATATAAATAATAACATTCCGATGAAAAAAACAAAAGTGTGCATGGTGGCCTCATGTGGCGGTCATATCATGGAACTGATGCAACTGCTTCCAGTTGTAGAGGGTAAGGACTATTATTTTGTGACGGAAAAGAATGTTGCTTCGAAGGGATTGATGGCTAAGCATAAGCACTACTACCTAAAGCAACAGCAACGTAGGGGCGAAGCATTTATCTTTATTTTTGCGTGGAATATCCTATTATCTACACTTTACTTCCTGTGGGAACGTCCTACTACCGTGATTACAACGGGGGCAGGCGCTTCATACCCTACATGCAAAATAGCGAAGATGTTCGCACGGAAAGTTATTTATGTGGAGTCATTTGCCAAGTTGACTAGCCAGTCTGTGACAGGCAAGATGGTGTATCCGTTTGCAGACGTGTTTTTCGTGCAGTGGCCTGAGATGCAGAAGGTATACCCTAATGCAAAATATGCAGGAACAGTATATTAAAGAGCAGAGTCCGCTGTAGTCCTTTGACTCATTGAAATTAATGATTGAATATGAAAGTAAAATTGTTCGTGCCTTTGGGCACGCAAAAGTTTCCGTTTGGTCGACTTATTAAGGCCTTGAATCAACTTGTGGACGAAGGTAAGTATTCGAAGGACGAGATTGTGATGCAATCAACTGTGTATCCCATGAAGCCAAAGTTTCTGCATATGGAGATGATTCCAGCCGATGAGTTCAATTGCCTATTGAAGGAGGCTGAGGTAGTGATTACTCATTCTGGAGTGAACAGCATCATCACCTGCATGCAACTGAAAAAGCCTTTGGTGGTGGTACCAAGACGTTGTAAGTATGGCGAGCATGTGGACGACCACCAGATGGAGATTGCTAACTTGATGAAGGAGAAATACGATGTGATTATGCTAGAGGATATGAATGCTTTAGAGGCAAGTATTGAACTGGCAAAAACACATAAGTACAAACCATGGTTGAGCCATAGAACCGCATTGATTGAGGCTGTAAAGGAGATGATTGTTTAATAGGGTGTCCAGTTCTACGTTCCTAAAAACGTAGTATTAAACGTTTTTGTTGATATAAAGCTTTGATATTTAATGCTTTATTGGGAGAAGCGGTCCTTTGGAACTTTACATATCTTGTTGATTTTTTAGTAACTTAGCCAGGAGATTAAATAACTAAAAACAATGAAAAAGTTAGATTCAAAACCCAATAAAGAGAGCTTAGAAGAGGAGGTTAAACGTCTTCGTAAAGAGAATGCCAAACTTAAATCTCAAAAAGAGGCCAGTAAGGCAAAACTCAAAGAGGCGAAGAAGGAACTTAAAAAAACGTAGCGACAGTGACCGTGACCGAAGAACAGAAGAAATTGTTATCGACCCTATTCCCGGACATAGATATTCTGTAAGCACTCAAAAAAAGGCTATAGAATAAAAGTTCTATCTTCGCTGCGACCCCAATAAAAAAACATGTATAGCAGTGAAGATTTAGGTAAGCCCTCAAATTAGGGCTCAAAAATGGTATTTATATCTTTGCTGGAGATCAACATCCAACAATTATGTATAGTAGTGAAGATCTTGAAAGATCTTATTTTCAGTATCAAACAGAGGCGGTCCCTCATGGTATTTCTCTTTAGTTATTCTGTTCAAAGAATAACGTTCCTTACAACATTTTTCATAAATGGTACAAGGATACCCGCAGAAAAATAGTGGAAGTTCAGGTGGATGGTGTTCCTTCGTGTTCCCCACCGGAATTCGTGCCTTCTTTTCCTGCAGTGGAGCCCCCGGTAAGGTACAGTCCTTCCGACCTCGGGAATCCGGGTAAAGCACCGCGTGTGCTTCCTGTGCGTATATCTGTGGAACTAACCTTGAACAATGGCTTGCATATTCTCCAAAAAGATCTGGATTATCTTGGTCTCTACCGTCTAATCCCAAAATTGGAGGGTATATGTTGAGTGTGACCGGCATAAACCGCTTCTATTACCTACGGGGCTTTACTGACATGCGTTGTAAGCATTCCCATGTGCTGTCCGTCATTCGTGAACAGTTGCACCGTGAACCTTCCGTCGGTGACATTTATCTCGTCATGTCGAAAGACCGTCGTATCGTTCGCCTGTTCGCTTATGATAACCGTTCCTATAGTCTTTTCGAGAAAAAGTTTGTTGCTGGTTATCAGTTTATGCGAATAATTAAAGATGACGAAGGTAGGGAGGTCGCCTACCGGATAGTTTGGAAGGACGTTATCCTCCTGTTGGAGAGTCTTGTAATTAAATCGTTAAAAATAAGATAATTATGTTCTGTATTGTTTCGGTTCGAAGAGACAGTCCATAAAAAAGGATGATTCCGGTCCGGATGATGATCCGGTTGACCGTGAAAAGGAGAAGGATGGTTTTGATGGCACAGAGGAATCATTGGATACCCGTTTCGTATCAGAGTCGACTCTTGAGGAATCCCGTCCCTCCTCTCCGAATTCGAGGGATCTCTCCAACCGTCCTGAAACCTATCGTATCATGGGCGTGAACGGTCCCCTGTCAGGCACTTGTCTGATCTCTCCAAGGTTCCCGGTCGTATCTTTGATCGCAAGATGGTAAAGACTTTCCGTCTGGATAGCTGTCTTGTGGAGGAATAGTTCGAGATGGTGCAGTGCGTTGAGAAGGGTCGCAAGCCGGGTTGGGGGTATTTCCCCAAGGAAGGAGCAAGTCTTTGGATATATCTGTACACGAAGTATATGGCGATGAGTTCTTCAAAGAGACAACAAAGTATAATCCACACTCACCCTACTCGGCTTCGAAAGCGGGTAGTGATCACTTTGTACGTGCTTTTCATGATACTTACGCTATGCCGACTATTGTGACAAACTGTTCGAATAACTATGGATCTTATCAGTTTCCCGAAAAGCTGATTCCGCTGTTTATTAACAATATTCGCCACCGCAAACCGCTACCAGTATATGGCAAGGGAGAGAATGTGCGCGACTGGCTCTACGTGGTAGATCATGCAAGGGCTATAGACGTGATTTTTCATAATGGTAAGGTGGCGGATACATATAACATCGGTGGCTTTAATGAGTGGAAGAACATAGACATTATCCATGTGATTATTAAGACTGTGGACCGATTACTGGGTAATCCTGAAGGACATAGCGAGGAACTGATTACTTATGTAATGGACCGCATGGGACACGACTTACGTTATGCCATTGACTCTACGAAACTGAAGAATGAATTGGGTTGGGAGCCTAGTCTGCAGTTTGAAGAGGGTATTGAGAAAACGGTGCAGTGGTATCTGGATAATCAAGAGTGGATGGATAATATCACCAGTGGTGTCTATGAGAGCTACTACGAGGATATGTATAAGAATAGATAAGTATCTGTATGGAGGTTATTAAGACAAATATTGAAGGGGTGGTGATCATTGAACCGCGTCTTTTTATGGATGATAGGGGGTATTTTTTCGAATCGTTCTCACAAAGGGAGTTTGACGAAAAGGTACATCCCGTTAAGTTTGTACAAGATAATGAAAGTATGTCCTCGTATGGAGTGATGAGGGGACTGCATTTTCAAACTATGCCTTACTGCCAAAGTAAGTTAGTACGTTGCGTAGAGGGGGCAGTGCTGGATGTGGCTGTTGATATCCGCAAAGGTTCGCCTACCTATGGTCAGCATGTAGCGGTAGAATTGACAGAGGAGAATCATCGTCAGTTCTTTATTCCTCGTGGTTTTGCTCATGGTTTTGTTGTATTGAGTGAAACGGCAGTCTTTCAATATAAATGTGATAACTTTTATGCTCCACAACATGATGGAGGTATCAGTATATTAGATGAATCACTTGGCATTTGTTGGAGAATGCCTACAGGTAAGGCTATCTTAAGTGAGAAGGACACTAAGCATCCACTATTGAAAGATTTTGAATCTCCATTTCTGTATGGAGAGGATTTATATAAATAGCATATAATAATAACGAAATATGTAGGTCCCTAACTTCATGCTACACACATGAATCCCCTACATTCTGCAGGTTGGGAAAAATACAGCGGTATGTTCCTGATCTGTCCCCTCATATTAGCAAAATGCTGATATGTATTCTAAATATATCAACTGTCTGTGAAGATCGTTGATATATTGTTTTTTTAATAGCATGCTTATTGATTAAAGATAATATTCAGATTTCTAGTTTTGTATAATAGAAAGAATTAGAATATTTTTTATTGATTATCTATTGTGTTTTTGAAAGAAAATGCATTTCTTTGTAATATAGATAAAAGCAATTTATTATGTTGACTACTGTAGAATGTTTATCTTTGCTTCGTGAGTATATGCGCAAGAATGCTGCTAAATATGGTATTTCTCGCATGGGGATATTTGGCTCCGTTGCTCGTGGTGAACAACATGAGGGTAGTGATGTCGATATTTGTGTTGAAATTGATAGACCTTCTATCTTTACTTTAGTTCATATTAAAGAAGAATTGGAAAAACTATTGAAATGCCCTGTTGATCTGGTTCGGTTGCGAAATAATATGGATGAATTATTGAGAGGGTGTATCGATAAAGATGGAATTTATGTGTAAAAGTCAGATAATAGAATCATTGCTAAAGAAAATTTCCCAAACGGTGGAAAGGATATTAGCGAACTCGGAAACTATTACTTCCCCTTCTTTTTATTTATTGACTCCATCCGGAATGGAAAGACTAGAGAGTACTTGTATGTTATTAATAGCCATCGGTGAAGGAGTGAAAGGTGTTGATAAATTAACAGATAAAAAGTTATTATCTTTCTATCCAGAGATGGATTGGAAAGGTGTAATGGGAATGAGGGATATAATCGCACATCATTATTTTGATTTAGATGCTGAAATTGTTTATGACGTGATAAAACATGATTTGCCGAAGTTAAAAGATGTGTTACAACAAATCATAGACGATTTGAAAATATCCAATCAAGCGATTGACTAAATGGTTTTTATCTCAAATTTCTAAAATACGCCCGTACCTTCCGCATAATCTTGATTCCCATCACTACGCCATCAAATACAGCCATACCGGTATTGAACGAACGCATGAGTGCATCCGCCTTGTTGGTTGCCGGAGCAAGTGGGGCAAATATTTCGCGTGTAGTAGCTGTCATGGCTTTTTTTTGAGCATGGATCTCATTTAAAAGCTTCTTTTTACGTTCGGCAATCTCTTCTAATGTAAATTTCTGCGGGGTCTGCGCATTCATAATTTATTTATTTGAATCAGTTAAAAATAAATTAGCGAGGAAGTTCACCATCGGAGAAATGATGAGCTGCTTGCGAAAAATAATAACCAGGGCGATGAGAACAACATTGATGCCTGCTATGATGGCGAAACTCGACATCAGACCGCCCACTAAAGGCTCCAATATATAAGCAAGAGCAAAAAGCAGATAAAACAGGGCAACCATGCCAAGGATAATAAGTACTAATATCATAATTAACGTGGAAAAAAGTATGGTTAACTTCTCCGTCAATTCTAATTTGGTATATTCTTTTTGAAGCTCCAGATATTTCTTGAACTCGAAAAACAACTGCTGAAAATTCTCAATACTTTTATCGTCTGCAAACATGGTCGCTCTGTTTTTAGTCTTTGGTTACTCACTTATTCTGCTATTTCTCCCTTCATCTCGGCAGCGATCTCGTCAACGAGAGTTTCCATTTCACTGCGATTAAGCTTGATTCCTTTTTTACGAAGAATCTCTGCGATTTTATGACGGGTATCTTCCCCCTTTTCAGGAGCAAATAAAATACCAAGGGCTGCACCTACGGCTGCACCACCCAGAAAAGCTGCTAAAACATTCAATCCTTTCATAATGTATAATGTTTAAAATGATTATGATACAACAAATATAACATTTTTATGAAAAGGTTGTTCGTGAAAACTGATTTTTTTTGCTACGTTTTATAATTCTTTTTTTCTTTTATGGTTTAATCTTATTTAACTGACTTTCGTAGCTAACCTTTGAAGGTTAAGGCGTACTTTTGTTTTCGAATATTGTAAATCAAAACATAATGGAAGCTAAGATTGTTTTTATAACCGGCGCCAGTAGCGGAATTGGTGAGGGTTGTGCCCGTAAATTTGCGAGGGAGGGATGGAATCTGATTCTGAATGCCCGTACCGTATCGAAACTGGAAGAACTGAAAGCTGAACTGGAAGGGGCGTATGGTGTCCGGGTTTATATATTGCCTTTTGATGTGCGCGACCGGAAATTGGCTGCCGCCTCTTTGGAATCATTACCCGAAGAATGGAAGGCGATTGATGTGTTGGTGAACAACGCTGGACTGGTGATCGGTGTGGATAAGGAATTCGAGGGTAGCCTGGATGAATGGGATATCATGATCGATACGAATATAAGGGGACTGTTGGCTATGACGCGTTTGGTGGTGCCCGGTATGGTGGAACGCGGACGCGGACATATTATTAATATAGGATCTATTGCGGGGGATGCCGCTTATCCGGGCGGAAGTGTGTATTGCGCAACGAAAGCTGCCGTGAAGGCTCTTTCGGACGGACTCCGGATCGATCTGGTGGATACTCCATTGAGAGTGACGAATGTCAAACCGGGAATGGTGGAGACAAACTTTACAGTGGTGCGTTATCGGGGAGATAAGGAAGCTGCCGATAATTTTTATAAAGGGATTCGTCCGTTGACGGGAGATGACATTGCAGAAACGGTTTATTTTGCCGCGTCGGCTCCTGCACATATTCAGATTGCGGAGGTACTTTTGATGCCTACTTATCAGGCAACAGGCACTATTTCGTATAAGAAGAAGCCGGAATAGACGTTTTTTTGACGGATTTCTTTGCCGGATGATAAAATTTCTATTATTTTGTTGCCCGAAACTAAATATAATAGACGAGAATATTGAATTATTAATTAAAACAGAGTATAGGATTATGAAAAAATTAGTCGTATTAGGAATGGGAGTATGCTTGGTGCTAGCATTTGCATCTTGTAAATCCAGCGAAAGTGCCTATAAGAAAGCTTACGAAAAAGCAAAACAGCAAGAATTGGCAGAACCGCAGGTGGAAGCTCCGGTAGAGGTTACTCCGGTGGTTGCAGCTCCTGTGACAACTACTAAAGTGGCAGATACATCCGGCGTTCGTCAGGAAAAGGTTACAGTGGTTTCCGGTAACGAAGGATTGAAAGATTATAGCGTTGTAGCAGGTAGCTTTGGTGTGAAAGCGAATGCTGAAGGCCTGAAAGATTGGTTGGACGGACAGGGATATCACTCTACGATTGCATTTAATGCTGATAAGGCAATGTATCGTGTGATTGTGAACTCTTTTGCTGACAAGACTGCTGCTGCTGAAGCTCGCGATGCATTCAAGGCTAAATACCCGAACCGTTCGGATTTCCAGGGTGCTTGGTTGCTGTATCGTGTATATTGATTTCTTTTTGGTAATATATATTGGAAAGAACGAACGTTTTTTTCCGAATAAGAAGGCGGTAACTGGGAAGTTACTGCTTTTTTATTGAAAATGAGTGGCTTTTTCGTTTAGATATTTTTATCTTTCTACTAAAAGAAGTTATAAATCATAGTGGGGAAACTTTTATAGCAAAGAAAGTTTTTACTTTTGTCAACTCTTAATTTGGAGGATGTTTTGCCTGAATGTGAATAGGGCATTAATTTAGAGATTGAATGGAACAAAAATATGTAATGGCTGCTATCGACGCGGCTCTAAAAGCAGGTGGAAAGATTCTTTCTATTTATAATGATCCGGCATCGGACTTTGAAATAGAGAGGAAAGCTGACAACTCTCCGCTAACTATAGCAGACAGAAAAGCGCATGAAGCGATTGTGGCTATTCTGAACGATACTCCTTTTCCTGTTCTTAGTGAAGAAGGGAAGCATTTAGGGTATGAGATCCGTCGAGGATGGGATACTTTATGGATTGTAGATCCGCTGGATGGAACGAAGGAGTTTATTAAGCGCAATGGAGAATTTACGGTAAATATCGCTTTGGTGCAGAACTCTGTACCTGTATTCGGTGTTATTTATGTGCCTGTTAAAAAAGAACTTTATTTCGGGATCGAAGGTGTAGGGGCTTATAAATGTTCCGGTATTGTCAGTTTGGAAGATGACGGCGTGGCATTGGAACAACTGATTGGGAAGTCGGAACAGATACCTTTGAAGGAGGTGCACGATCATCTGATCGTGGTTGCTTCCCGTTCGCACCTGTCGCCTGAAACGGAATCATATATTGCAGATTTGAAGAAGAAACACGGCAGTGTGGAGTTGATTTCGAGCGGAAGTTCAATTAAAATCTGTCTGGTTGCTGAAGGTAAGGCTGATGTATATCCGCGTTTCGCTCCGACGATGGAGTGGGATACGGCTGCCGGGCATGCGATAGCCCGTGCTGCAGGGATGGAAGTATATCAGGCTGGAAAGGAAGAACCTCTACGATATAATAAGGAGGATTTATTGAATCCGTGGTTTATCGTTGAGCCAAAAAGAGAACACTAAATAATGTTTATATGACATTTGAAATTGTATTTGTACTATTATCCCTATTAGGAATGGTAGCGGCTTTGATAGCAGATAAGATGCGTCCGGGCATGATACTTTTTTCGGTAGTGGTTTTGTTTCTGTGTGCCGGCATTCTGACTCCTAAGGAGATGCTGGAAGGGTTTAGTAATAAAGGGATGATTACCGTTGCTCTGCTGTTTCTGGTGAGTGAGGGTATTCGTCAGTCGGGCACATTGGGACAAGTGATTAAGAAGTTGCTTCCGCAAGGAAAGACGACAGTATTTAAGGCACAGTTGCGTATCTTACCTTCGGTGGCATTTATTTCTGCCTTTCTGAATAATACGCCTGTTGTGGTTATTTTTGCCCCGATTATCAAGCATTGGGCTAAGTCGGTGAATCTCCCGGCTACGAAGTTTCTGATTCCTCTTTCTTATGTGACTATTTTGGGAGGTATCTGTACCTTGATCGGTACTTCTACCAATCTGGTGGTGCACGGTATGATATTGGAGGCCGGATTTGAAGGCTTTTCTATGTTCGAGCTCGGAAAGGTGGGTATTTTTATAGCTATTGCCGGTATCATTTATATATTTCTTTTCTCTAAACGTCTTTTGCCGGATGCACGTCCGGATACGGCTGTGCCGGATGAAGAAGTAGAAGAAGGGGAGAAGTTGCATCGGGTAGAGGCTGTTTTGGGTGCCCGTTTTCCCGGTATCAATAAAAAACTGAAGGATTTTAATTTCCAACGTCATTATGGTGCAGAGGTAAAAGAGATCAAGACACGTAACGGACAGCGCTTCGTCACTAACTTGGACGATGTGGTACTTCATGAAGGGGATACGCTTGTTGTGATGGCTGATGATACTTTTATCCCGACGTGGGGGGAATCTTCTGTGTTTGTCTTGTTGACAAACGGGAATGAACCGGATACTAGCGGGAAGAAGAAGCGTTGGTTTGCTTTGTTGTTGCTGGTGCTGATGATTGTGGGTGCAACGGTAGGGGAGCTTCCGGTAACGAAGGAGATGTTTCCGGATATCAAGTTGGATATGTTTTTCTTTGTGTCTATTACTACTATTATTATGGCATGGACGAATCTGTTCCCTGCCCGTAAATATACTAAATATATTTCGTGGGATATTCTGATTACGATTGCCTGTGCCTTTGCTATCAGTAAGGCGATGGTGAACTCCGGCGTGGCGGATAGCGTTGCGAAGTTTATTATCGGATTGAGTGATGATTACGGCCCGCATGTGTTGCTTGCAATGGTATTTATTATCACGAACTTGTTTACGGAATTGATTACTAATAATGCGGCAGCGGCTTTGGCGTTTCCTTTGGCACTGTCAATCTCTGCCCAATTAGGAGTGAGCCCTACGCCTTTCTTTGTGGTAATCTGTATGGCTGCATCTGCCAGCTTCTCGACACCGATTGGTTATCAGACTAATTTGATTGTGCAAGGTATCGGTAACTATAAGTTTACGGATTTTGTACGTATCGGGTTGCCGCTTAATATTATCACTTTCTTAATCTCTGTTATTCTGATCCCGTTGATCTGGAACTTTTAAATAAAATTGTAAATGGAAGAAAAGAACCATATATATCCGATATTTGACCGCATGATGACGCGGCAGGACAAAGAAGAGCTTTTGGGGCAACACAGTGTGATGATCTGGTTTACCGGATTGAGTGGTTCCGGAAAGAGCACGATTGCCATCGCATTGGAACGTGAGCTTCATAAGCGTGGATTGCTTTGCCGTATCCTGGATGGGGATAATATTCGTAGTGGAATTAATAATAACCTGGGATTCTCCGAAACGGACCGGGTGGAAAATATCCGTCGCATAGCGGAAGTGTCTAAGCTGTTCTTGGATAGTGGTATCATTACGATTGCTGCATTTATCAGCCCTAATAATGATATTCGCGAAATGGCTGCAAACATTATTGGTAAGGATGATTTCCTGGAGGTTTTCGTTAGTACTCCGTTGGAGGAATGTGAGAAACGTGATGTGAAAGGATTGTATGCGAAGGCACGGAAAGGGGAAATTCAGAATTTTACAGGAATTTCCGCACCTTTCGAGGTTCCCGAACACCCGGCTTTGTCACTGGATACTTCCAAATTGACTTTGGAGGAGTCGGTGAACCGTTTGTTAGAGCTTGTTTTGCCAAAAGTGAAGTGTATAAAATGAAATAAATATGGAAGAATATAAATTAAGCCACTTGAAGGAGCTCGAAGCCGAGTCTATTCATATCATCCGCGAGGTGGCGGCGGAATTTGAGAATCCGGTGATGCTTTACAGTATCGGAAAGGATTCTTCGGTGATGGTACGCTTGGCTGAAAAAGCGTTTTATCCGGGTAAAGTGCCATTCCCGTTGATGCATATCGATTCGAAATGGAAGTTCAAGGAGATGATTCAGTTTCGTGATGAATATGCGAAGAAGTACGGATGGAATCTGATCGTTGAAAGTAATATGGAGGCTTTTCATGCAGGGGTAGGACCTTTTACGCATGGAAGTAAGGTGCATACGGACTTGATGAAGACGCAGGCTTTGCTTCATGCGTTGGATAAGTATAAGTTTGATGCTGCATTTGGTGGTGCTCGTCGTGACGAGGAGAAGTCACGTGCGAAGGAACGTATTTTCTCTTTCCGGGATAAGTTTCACCAATGGGACCCGAAGAATCAGCGTCCTGAATTGTGGGATATTTATAATGCCCGCGTGCATAAGGGGGAAAGTATCCGCGTATTTCCGATTAGCAACTGGACTGAATTGGATATTTGGCAGTATATTCGCTTGGAGAATATTCCGATCGTTCCGCTGTATTATGCTAAGGAGCGTCCGGTGATTAATTTAGATGGCAATATTATTATGGCGGATGATGACCGTTTGCCTGAAAAATACCGTGACCAGATTGAAATGAAGATGGTTCGTTTTCGTACGTTGGGCTGCTGGCCTCTGACTGGGGCGGTGGAAAGTGGAGCTGCTACGATTGAAGAGATTGTGGAAGAAATGATGACTACGACGAAAAGTGAGCGTACTACCCGTGTGATTGACTTTGACCAGGAGGGTAGTATGGAACAAAAGAAACGTGAAGGATACTTTTAATTGTAACTAGTAATGGCAGATAATAAATTAGATATAAAAGCTTTTTTGGACAAGGATGAACAGAAAGACTTGTTGAGACTGTTGACTGCGGGTTCGGTAGATGATGGAAAATCTACGTTGATCGGACGCTTGTTGTTTGACAGTAAGAAATTGTATGAGGATCAACTGGATGCACTGGAACGTGATAGTAAGCGTGTGGGGAATGCGGGCGAGCATATTGACTATGCGTTATTGCTCGATGGATTGAAGGCTGAACGTGAACAGGGTATTACGATTGACGTGGCTTATCGCTATTTCTCAACGAATGGCCGTAAGTTTATCATCGCGGATACTCCGGGACACGAACAGTATACCCGTAATATGATTACCGGGGGATCTACGGCTAACTTGGCTATTATCTTGGTGGATGCTCGTACCGGAGTGATTACCCAGACTCGTCGCCATACTTTCCTGGTGTCTTTGCTAGGAATCAAGCATGTGGTGTTGGCTGTCAACAAGATGGACCTGGTGGGTTTCTCGGAAGAGCGTTTTAACGAGATTGTGGCTGACTATAAGAAGTTTGTTGCTCCATTAGGTATTCCTGACGTCAACTGTATTCCACTTTCTGCATTGGATGGGGATAATGTGGTGGATAAGTCTGAACGTACTCCGTGGTACAAGGGGATTTCTTTGCTCGATTTCCTTGAAACGGTTCATATTGATAATGACCATAATTTTACGGATTTCCGTTTCCCGGTTCAGTATGTGCTTCGTCCGAATCTGGATTTCAGAGGATTCTGTGGTAAAGTTGCATCCGGTATCGTTCGCAAAGGGGATACGGTGATGGCGCTTCCTTCCGGAAAAACATCTAAGGTGAAGAGTATCGTGACTTATGACGGGGAATTGGATTATGCTTTCCCACCGCAGTCTGTGACCTTGACATTGGAGGATGAGATCGATGTGTCGCGCGGCGAAATGTTGGTGCATCCTGACAATCTACCAACGGTGGATCGTAACTTTGATGCTATGATGGTCTGGATGGATGAAGAACCGATGGATGTAAATAAGTCGTTCTTTATTAAGCAGACTACCAATTTGAGTCGTACGCGTATTGATACGATAAAGTATAAGGTGGACGTGAATACGATGGAGCATCTGTCTCTGGAGAATGGTCAGCTGACTAAAGAGACGTTGCCTTTGCAGTTGAATCAGATTGCCCGTGTGGTGCTGACTACGGCTAAGGAATTGTTCTTTGATCCTTATAAGAAGAATAAATCTTGTGGCTCATTTATCCTGATTGACCCGATCACTAATAATACTTCGGCAGTAGGTATGATTATCGACCGCGTGGAAATGAAAGATATGAGTGACACGGAGGATATTCCGGTATTGGATATGGCAAAACTGGGAATTGCTCCGGAACATTATGAAGCGGTAGAGAAAGCTGTGAAGGAACTGGAACGTCAGGGCCTTGCAGTGCGACTAATAAAATAGATTGTTCAACAATAAATTGAAAACTGAAAATGACAGCATTCTGTCGTCTTTAATTTTTAATTCTTAATTTCTAATTAATAAAGTGGGATTACTCGAATTTAATAAACTTCCGATTAATACATTGGTAGGTGCCGACTGGAAGACATTCAAGGCTATCACCGCCGGGCGTGAAATTGACGCAGCCTACAAAGGTAAATACCGATTGACGAAGGCTGTGTGCCGATTGCTTTCTCCACTGGCGTCATTACAAGACAGGCGTTACGAGAAGTTGCTGGCTAATCAGCCGTTGGAGCATGATCCGGTGTTCATTTTGGGACACTGGCGGAGTGGAACTACATTTGTACATAATGTGTTCTCTTGTGACAAGCATTTTGGGTATAACACTACTTATCAGACTGTATTTCCTCATCTGATGATGTGGGGACAGCCTTTCTTCAAAAAAAATATGAGTTGGCTGATGCCGGATAAACGTCCGACGGATAATATGGAACTGGCAGTGGATCTTCCCCAGGAAGAGGAGTTTGCTTTGTCGAACATGATGCCTTATACATATTATAATTTCTGGTTCCTGCCGAAATATCAGCAGGAGTATGCCGATAAGTATCTTTTGTTTGATGATATAACGGATGCCGAGTTGAAGGTGTTTGAAGAGGTGTTCACGAAGTTGATTAAGATTTCTTTGTGGAATACCCAGGGAACTCAATTCCTTAGCAAGAATCCTCCGCATACCGGAAGGGTGAAGGAACTGGTGAAGATGTTCCCGAATGCTAAGTTTATCTACCTGATGCGTAATCCGTATACCGTATTCGAATCTACACGCAGTTTCTTTACAAATACGATTCAACCGTTGAAGTTGCAGGATGTCAGCAATGGACAATTAGAGGAAAATATCATTTCTATCTATGCAAAACTTTATCATAAGTATGAATCGGATAAGAAATTTATTCCGGAAGGTAACTTGATGGAAGTGAAATTTGAAGATTTCGAAGCGGATGCGATGGGAATGACGGAGAATATTTATCAGTCTCTTTCTATCCCCGGATTTGCCGAGGCACGTAGTGATATAGAAAAATATGTGGGCGGAAAGAAGGGATATAAGAAGAATAAATATAAATATGACGACCGTACGATTCGTTTGGTAGAAGAGAATTGGGATTTTGCTTTGAAACAATGGGATTATAATTTATAAGAAGAAAAAGAAAGGAAAAGTATTGATGATTCAGAAAAGCGTTCATCGCCTGTTGATGACAGGTTTCGTTGCATTTATTTCTTCCTTGTCTTTGATGGCGCAACATAAAGTTGAAATGCTTCCTTTTGGGGACATGGATCAATGGGTGGACCGTCAGATAAAGGAATCGAGCATTATCGGTGGGAATACAAAGAATGTATATGCGATAGGGCCGACGACGGTAATTAAGGGAGATCAGGTTTATAAGAATATGGGCGGATCGCCTTGGGCTACTTCAAATGTGATGGCGAAAGTTGCCGGTATTACGAAAACTAATACTTCGGTATTCCCGGAGAAGCGGGGAGATGGATATTGCGCCCGTTTGGATACGCGCATGGAGAGTGTGAAAGTGTTGGGACTGGTTAATATTACGGTGTTGGCGGCTGGCTCTGTCTTTACCGGTTCGGTGCATGAGCCGATTAAGGGTACTAAAAACCCACAGAAAATGTTGCAGACCGGTATTCCGTTTACCAAAAAACCGGTGGCTCTTCAGTTTGACTATAAAGTGAAGATGTCCGACCGAGAGAACCGTATTCGCGCTACCGGTTTCAGCAAGATTACGGATGTTCCCGGAAAAGATTATCCGGCAGCTATCCTGCTTCTGCAAAAACGTTGGGAAGATGCCAATGGAAATGTGTATGCAAAACGGATAGGGACTATGGTGACTTATTACTATCATTCGACGGACTGGAAAAATAATGCGACCTATGAGATTATGTACGGTGACATCACGAATCGTCCGGAATATAAGTCGCACATGATGCGTTTGCAGGTGACTGAAAGTTATACGGTGAACAGTAAGGGTGAAAGCGTGCCTATTCATGAAGTGGCCTGGGGAGATGAAAATGATGTTCCGACTCATATGTGTCTTCAGTTCACGTCCAGTCATGGAGGAGCCTATATCGGTTCTCCGGGAAATACACTGTGGATTGACAATGTAAAACTGGTATATTAACTAAAGTATATAGACAAAGAATAGAAATAGTCAGTGATCTAATTTCATCACTGACTATTTTTTTGTTTTAATTCTTCCACAACAAACCCCTTCAGATGCCTTCTGAAGTTATATTACACTTTTATCGCTCTATAAAATTCTATGAATGAATGAAAATTTACGTGTTTTTTTGTTTGTGTTATATTAAATATCTATATTTGCACTAATTTTAGAAGAAAGGATGACGTTTATTGTCTCTTAGTCAGGTGTGGAACATTTGGGTTGTGTATCTAGCCTGTAAGACAATTGAAATATATTATTTACTAAAATAAATTGAGATGAAAAAGGGTTTATTGTTTATTTTATTGGCAGCAGTCTCTGTATGTCTGCCTGCACAAGAAAAAGAAAATGCAGCAAAGAGTTATAGAGTGGAAACAAATCGCTTTGGTGCTAACTGGTTTATTAGTGGTGGCGTTGGCGCACAAATGTATTTTGGCGACAATGATGGTAAAGCTGACTTCGGAAAACGTCTTGCTCCGGCACTTGACATTGCTGTAGGTAAGTGGTTTACTCCGGGTATCGGATTACGTGTAGCTTACAACGGGCTTCAGGCTAAAGGTGCTACTCCTAATGCTAATGGTCCGCTTGTAGACGGAGGACAGTATTCTAATGGCTACTACAAAGAAAAGTGGAATGTGATGAACTTCCATGGAGATGTAATGCTGAATCTTTCCAATATGATTTGTGGTTATAGAGAAGATCGTCTGTATTCATTCATTCCTTATGCAGGAGCTGGATTTGTACATTCAGGAAAAGGTGCAGGTTATGACGAACTGGGTATCAATGCCGGTTTGATCAACCGTTTCCGTTTGTCTTCTGCTTTGGATCTTAACGTTGAATTGCGTGGACTTTTGATGAAAGGCGCATTCGGCAATTCAGGTCCTGAAGGATTGGCTGGTCTGACTGTAGGTGTTACTTACAAGTTTAAGAAACGTGGTTGGGATGCTGTTCCTACTGTACCAATGGTTCCGGAAAGCCAGTTGAACGACATGAGAGACAGAGTGAACGCTTTGAAGGGTGAAAACGAATCTTTGAAACGTGACTTGGTTGAAGCTCGTAACAAGAAACCTGAAGTGATCGTTAAGAAAGAAGCTGGATTCGTTCCACGTCTGGTTGTTGTATTCAATATCGGAAAGAGCAACATCAGCAAGAGAGAATACATGAATATTGAAGCTATGGCTAAGGGTATCAAAGCAACTGATAAAGTGTTTACTATAACAGGATATGCTGATAAGGGTACTGGTTCTGCTGAATACAACATGAAGTTGAGTAAGAAGAGAGCTGAAGCTGTTCGTGACCTGATGGTTAATGAATTTGGTGTTCCTGCTTCTCAATTGAAGGTTGATTACAAGGGTGGTGTAGGCAACATGTTCTATGATGATGCTAAGTTAAGCCGTGTAGCTATTGTTGAAGAATAATATACATTTGAAATAATAGAATAAAAGAGACGTTTCCTTTCACGGGAAGCGTCTTTTTTGTATTTTTGTACCCCATGAGCAGAATAGTAGCAATAGATTATGGAAGAAAGCGTACCGGAATAGCTGTGAGCGATACAATGCAGCTGATCGCAAACGGATTGACGACGGTGCCCACGCATGAACTTCTGAACTTTATCGGTGAATATATAGCTAAAGAACCGGTGGAGCGGATTATTATTGGGTTGCCCAAGCAAATGAATAATGAGGTTTCGGAGAATATGAAGAATATAGAGCCTTTTGTTCGTTCGCTGAAAAAGCGTTATCCGGACCTTCCGGTCGAATATGTGGACGAACGTTTCACTTCTGTTCTTGCACACCGTACCATGCTGGAGGCAGGTTTGAAGAAAAAAGACCGCCAAAACAAGGCATTGGTGGACGAAATAAGTGCTACTATTATTTTGCAAACATATTTGGAGAGTAAACGTTTTTAGTATAGGACATAAGAATAACTTAATTTTTTAGTAGAGTATAAAAGTATGATTTTACCTATTTATGTATATGGTCAACCTGTATTGAGAAAGGTTGCAGAGGACATAACACCGGATTATCCGAATCTGAAAGAGTTGATTGAGAACATGTTCGAAACAATGGTACATGCGGACGGTGTAGGATTGGCTGCTCCACAGATTGGTTTGCCTATTCGTGTGGTTACGATTACATTGGATCCGCTTTCGGAGGAATATCCTGAATTTAAAGACTTTAATAAGGCGTATATCAATCCTCATATTTTGGAAGTAGGAGGGGAAGAAGTGAATATGGAAGAGGGATGCTTAAGCCTTCCCGGTATTCACGAAACAGTGAAGAGAGGTGATAAAATTCGCGTGAAATATATGGACGAGAATTTTGTGGAGCATGAGGAAGAGGTGGAAGGTTATCTGGCTCGGGTGATGCAACATGAGTTCGATCATTTGGATGGTAAGATGTTCATCGACCATATCTCACCGCTTCGTAAGCAGATGATTAAAGGAAAGCTGAATACGATGTTGAAGGGGAAAGCGCGCAGTTCATATAAGATGAAACAGGTGAAATAAAGATAAAAAACGTTTATATCCCTGTTAAGTAAGCGAAAAGCATTATTTTTGCTTCGTTTACAAGCATAAAATATCAATGATAAAAAGAATCTTAACAGTTTTATTACTGTTCCCAACGCTGGTGTGTGCTCAAATAAATACGGATCGGGTGATGACTATTGCCCGAAACGCTCTTTATTTTGAGGACTATGTACTTTCTATTCAGTATTTTAACCAGGTTATTAACGCTAAGCCTTATCTGTATGAACCTTATTTCTTCAGGGCATTGGCTAAACTGAATCTGGAGGATTTTCAGGGTGCTGAAGCAGACTGTGATGCAGCTATCCAACGTAATCCATTTGTGGTGGGTGCTTATCAGATTCGTGGTTTGGCAAGGATTCGTCAGAGTAAATTTGATGGAGCGATTGAGGATTATAAGAAAGCATTGCATTATGATCCGGAGAATATTACTTTATGGCATAACCTGACATTATCTCATATCCAGAAGAAGGATTATAATGCTGCGAAAGAGGATTTGGAAAGCTTGTTGAAGGTGTCTCCACGCTATACCCGTGCTTATTTGATGAGGGGGGAAGTGTCTTTACAACAGAAAGATACGATTGCTGCCTTGAATGACTTCAATAAGGCGCTTGAACTGGATAAATATGATCCGGATGCTTGGGCTGCAAGAGCGATTGTTAAATTACAACAGGCTAAGTATGCGGAAGCGGAAGCGGATTTCAACCGTGCTATTCCGTTGAGTGCTAAGAATGCTGGAAATTATATAAACCGTGCATTGGCTCGTTTTCATCAGAATAATTTAAGAGGTGCCATGAGCGATTATGATCTGGCATTGGATATTGATCCGAATAACTTTATCGGTCATTATAACCGCGGTTTGTTACGTGCACAGGTAGGAGATGATAACCGGGCTATCGAAGACTTCGACTTTGTTATCAAGATGGAGCCGGATAATATGATGGCTGTCTTTAACCGTGGTTTGCTGCGTGCGCAAACGGGTGATTATCGCGGGGCTATACAAGATTACACAACTGTTATCAATCAGTATCCGAACTTCCTGGCCGGATACTATCAGCGTTCGGAAGCTCGCAGAAAGATTGGAGATAAGAAGGGTGCGGAGCAGGATGAATTTAAAGTCATGAAGGCGCAGATCGACAAGCAGAACGGTGTGACGAACAAAGATGTAGCACAGAACAAGGATAAGGAGAATGATGAGGAAGGCGGAGAGAAGACCCGTAAGAAATCCGATAAGAATATGAATAACTATCGTAAGATAGTGATTGCGGATGATTCTGAAGCCGAACAACGCTATACAAGTGATTATCGTGGTCGTGTGCAGGATAAGAATGTAAATATAACGCTGGAACCGATGTTCGCTTTGACTTATTATGAGAAGATGAGTGACGTGAAACGTTCGGTGAACTTCCACAAATATATTGAAGACTTGAACCGTACGGGTATACTTCCGAAACGTCTTCGTATCACAAATATGGAAGCTCCGTTGACGGAAGAACAGGTGAAGGTGCATTTTGCCTTGATTGATACACACACATCGGCGATTGTGGAAGATGACAAGAATGCTTCGAAACGTTTTGCCCGTGCGATTGATTTTTATCTGGTGCAGGACTTCTCGAGTGCGGTTTCTGATTTGACCCAGACGATCTTACTGGATGGTGATTTCTTCCCGGCATATTTTATGCGTGCGCTGATCCGTTGTAAACAGTTGGAGTATCAGAAGGCTGAACAAGCTGTCGAAACAGATGTTGTTCCGGGTGATAATAAGCGTAAGGAGATTACCGCAGTAGATTATGAAGTGGTCAGAAAAGACTTGGATAAGGTGATTAATCTGGCTCCGGACTTTGTGTACGCATATTATAATCGTGCTAATGTTTCTGCCATGTTGAAAGATTACCGTGCCGCAATTATTGACTACGATAAGGCGATCGAGCTAAATCCTGATTTTGCGGATGCTTATTTCAATCGTGGACTGACTCATATTTTCTTAGGAAATAATAAGCTGGGCATTTCAGATTTGAGTAAAGCCGGTGAGTTGGGGATTGTTTCTGCTTATAATGTTATCAAACGTTTTACAGATCAATCGGAATAACATTTTTTTGATAAAAAATAGAAAACTCAAAAGATTTAGTTACTTTTGCGTTCAAATTATGAAAATATAACATCATCATATTATGATAAAGATAACATTTCCCGATGGCTCCGTTCGTGAGTATAACGAAGGAGTGAACGGTTTACAGATTGCTGAAAGTATCAGCTCGCGTCTGGCACAGGAAGTGCTGGCATGTGGCGTGAACGGCGAGACTTATGATTTAGGACGTCCTATTAATGAAGATGCTAATTTCGTTCTTTATAAATGGGATGATGAAGAAGGTAAGCATGCATTCTGGCATACAAGTGCACACTTGTTGGCGGAAGCTTTGCAGGAACTTTATCCGGGTATCCAGTTTGGTATCGGACCGGCTATTGAAAACGGATTCTACTATGATGTGGATCCGGGTGAAGCGGTAATTAAAGAAAGCGACCTTCCTGCCATTGAAGCTAAAATGTTGGAACTGGCTGCAAAGAAAGAAGACGTAGTCAGAAAAAGCATCGCAAAAACGGATGCTCTGAAAATGTTTGGTGACCGTGGCGAAACATATAAATGTGAATTGATTTCTGAACTGGAAGACGGACACATTACGACTTATACCCAGGGTGCATTTACTGACCTTTGTCGTGGTCCTCACTTGATGACGACTGCTCCGATCAAGGCTATTAAGTTGACTTCAGTGGCTGGTGCTTATTGGCGTGGTCATGAAGATCGTAAGATGCTGACTCGTATTTATGGTATCACGTTCCCGAAGAAGAAAATGCTGGATGAATATCTGGTGTTATTGGAAGAAGCGAAGAAGCGTGACCATCGTAAGATTGGTAAGGAGATGCAGTTGTTTATGTTCTCCGAAACTGTAGGTAAGGGACTTCCTATGTGGTTGCCGAAAGGTACTGCATTGCGTCTGCGTCTGCAGGAGTTCTTACGTCGTATCCAGACACGTTACGATTATCAGGAGGTGATTACTCCGCCAATCGGTAATAAGTTGCTGTATGTGACTTCGGGTCACTATGCAAAATATGGCAAGGATGCTTTCCAACCTATCCATACTCCGGAAGAGGGGGAAGAGTATTTCTTGAAACCAATGAACTGTCCTCACCACTGTGAGATTTACAAAAACTTCCCACGTTCTTATAAAGACCTTCCGTTGCGTATAGCTGAATTTGGTACGGTTTGTCGTTATGAACAAAGTGGAGAGTTACATGGTTTAACTCGTGTTCGTAGCTTTACGCAGGATGATGCGCATATCTTCTGTCGTCCGGAGCAGGTGAAAGATGAGTTCCTTCGTGTGATGGATATTATATCTATTGTGTTCCGTTCTATGGATTTCCAGAATTTTGAAGCACAGATATCTTTGCGTGATAAAGTGAACCGTGAAAAGTATATTGGTAGCGATGATAACTGGGAAAAAGCGGAACAGGCTATTATCGAGGCTTGTGCGGAGAAGGGCTTGCCTGCTAAGATTGAGTATGGAGAAGCTGCTTTTTATGGTCCTAAGCTTGACTTTATGGTGAAAGACGCTATCGGTCGTCGTTGGCAGCTGGGTACTATCCAGGTTGACTACAACTTGCCGGAACGCTTTGAACTTGAATATATGGGCTCTGATAATCAGAAGCATCGTCCGGTGATGATTCACCGTGCTCCGTTCGGATCAATGGAACGTTTTGTTGCTGTATTGATTGAGCACACTGCCGGTAAGTTCCCATTGTGGCTGACACCGGAACAGGTAGTTATTCTGCCGATCAGTGAGAAGTTCAATGAATATGCAGAACAGGTGAAGATGTATCTGAAAATACACGAAATCCGTGCGATTGTAGATGATCGTAACGAGAAGATCGGCCGCAAGATTCGTGATAATGAAATGAAGCGCATTCCTTATATGCTGATTGTCGGTGAAAAAGAGGCGGAAAATGGTGAAGTTTCTGTTCGTAGACAAGGCGAAGGTGACAAAGGAACCATGAAATTTGAAGAATTTGCTAAAATTTTGAACGAAGAAGTTCAGAATATGATAAATAAATGGTAACTTTGCAGCCGTTTCAGAATAAAATATTTAGTATAACAATAAAAAGATCAAACTAGGAAGTAAACGTTTTTAATGAAGAATGACACTCTAAAAGGGCAATACAGAATCAATGAACAGATTCGTGCCAAGGAAGTTCGCATAGTAAGCGATGATATTGAACCGAAAGTATATCCAATCTTTCAGGCTCTGAAAATGGCTGAAGAAAAAGAATTGGATTTAGTGGAAATTTCTCCTAATGCTCAACCCCCTGTTTGTCGTATTATTGATTATTCTAAATTTCTTTATCAATTAAAGAAACGTCAGAAGGAACAGAAAGCGAAGCAGGTTAAGGTTAATGTGAAGGAAATCCGTTTCGGACCCCAGACAGACGACCATGATTACAACTTTAAGTTGAAGCATGCTAAAGGATTTTTGGAAGATGGCGATAAGGTGAAGGCTTATGTATTCTTTAAAGGTCGCTCCATCCTTTTCAAGGAGCAAGGTGAAGTGCTTTTGCTTCGTTTTGCAAATGATCTGGAAGACTACGCTAAAGTAGATCAAATGCCGATACTGGAAGGTAAGCGCATGACTATTCAGCTTTCTCCGAAAAAGAAAGAAGCTTCTAAAAAGCCTGCAACAGCCGGAGCACCGAAACCTGCTGCTCCTGCACAAAAAGCAGAGAAGCCGGAAATGGGTGAAGAATAAGAAAGGATGCGTAACGCGCAGGTATAGTGCGTTGCCATTATATATTTAATAATTTAAAAACAAGTAAGATGCCAAAGATGAAGACTAACTCCGGTTCTAAAAAAAGGTTTACCCTTACCGGAACAGGTAAAATCAAAAGAAAGCACGCTTTTCACAGTCACATTTTGACTAAGAAAACTAAGAAGAGAAAAAGAAATCTGTGCTACTCTACAACTGTTGATACAACAAATGTAAGCCAGGTTAAGGAACTCTTAGCAATGAAGTAATCAAAAGCGTAAAAGTATTATTAAAGTATTAACCGAATGCATTAGCCTGAAGTTCGCTGCGTGAAGTAGCGGCGCTAACATTCAAAAAAAGTAAAACTATGCCAAGATCAGTAAATCATGTTGCTTCAAAAGCAAGAAGAAAGAAAATTTTGAAATTAACCAGAGGTTACTTTGGTGCAAGAAAGAA